>JUEG02001313.1_pt1 | contig 251194 bp, 225 predicted proteins | sample 432341 | NCBI WGS metagenome assembly JUEG02 (sample SAMN02953476, study PRJNA257561) | rock porewater metagenome | biome: terrestrial; feature: Opalinus Clay rock; material: porewater; isolation source: Opalinus Clay rock BIC-A1 borehole | place: Switzerland: Mt Terri URL, St-Ursanne ... | reverse complement strand
GCTTCCCAGTAGTCAGACACCTTTTGGATTCCTTTTAAATCAATTCCCGAGTCCCTTTCCATATTTACAAGAGCTGCAGCAATGGAATTCATGGCAGGTTGGCTCGTAAGTCCTGACATGCTGTTAAAGGCAGTGTCCACAATATCTACCCCCGCTTCCACAGCCATCAGTACAGTTGCCACCCCATTACCTGTGGTGTCGTGGGTATGAAGATGAACGGGAATACCGATCTCGTTTTTCAAGGTACTGACCAGTTTAAAGGCAGCATGGGGCTTTAAGAGGGCCGACATGTCTTTAATACATAGAATATGGGCACCGGTTTTTTCTATCTCTTTGGCAAGCTTGATATAGTAATTCAAGTTATACTTTTCCTTCTTAATGTCGAGGATGTCTCCCGTATAACAAATACAGGCTTCAGCGATCTTCCCGTTCTTTAAGACTTCGTCGATCGAGAGTTCCATTCCTCTCAGCTCATTTAGAGAATCGAAGATTCTAAAGACATCAATCCCCGCAGTTGCTGACTCTTTAATAAATTCTTTGATGACATTATCCGGATAGTTCTTATAGCCTACCCCATTCGCTCCTCTTATGAGCATCTGGAAGAGGATATTGGGGACTCGTTTCCTCAATTCCTCCAGCCTTGCCCATGGAGACTCTTTGAGGAATCTATAGGCCACGTCAAAGGTTGCGCCCCCCCACATTTCAAGAGAAAATAGATCTTTGCCGTAGACTGAAGTTGCCTTGGCAATCTTAATCATATCCTTGGTCCTAATCCTTGTCGCCATCAGCGACTGATGGGCATCCCGCATGGTCGTGTCTGTAAGCAGTACCTTGTTCTGAGATTTTATCCAGTTGACAAGCCCCTCTGCACCCTGAGCATCAAGGATCTGCTTGGTCCCACTCAGATCCTTCAGACTGATACCTTCGATTTCGGGTACCTTGGGAACGTCATAATCCTGCTTTAACCCTCTCGTCTCATTGACTACGACATTGCCGAGGAATTTCAGAAGCCGGCTTTCATCATCCGTTTTCTGGGTAAGGGAGATTAAGTCAGGATTTTCCTCGATGAAACCGGTATGGCATTCTCCGTTAAGAAACTGCGGGTGATTGAGAACGTTGATTAAAAATCCCATATTGGTCTTGACCCCAGTAATCTGTGTCTCCGTTATAGATCGGATGGATTTCTTGATGGCATCCTGAAAACTCCTGGACCAGGAGATGTTCTTGAAGAGGAGGCTGTCATAATAGGGACTGATTTCAGCGCCAGTGAATCCGTTTCCGCCGTCCAATCTGATCCCGAATCCCGAACCCGTTTTGTAGGATTCGATCTTCCCAGTGTCAGGAGCAAAATTAGTCGCGGGATCCTCTGTCGTGACTCTGCATTGAATGGAATACCCATTGAGCAGGATATCCTCCTGGGAGTTTATCCCGATCTCAGGAGAATTCAGGGCGTATCCTTGGGCGATCAGGATCTGTGCCTGGACGATATCTATTCCCGTAACCATTTCTGTCACCGTGTGCTCAACCTGGATCCGCGGATTCATTTCGATGAAATAATAATTACCCTGGTTGTCTACCAGAAATTCAAGGGTTCCGGCGTTCCTGTATTTTACAGCATTGGCAATCCTCAGAGCGTCCTGATAAATATTATCTCTAATTTCCTGGGGGATGGAAAAGGCTGGCGTGAACTCCACGACCTTCTGATGCCTTCTCTGGATTGAACAGTCCCTTTCAAACATGTGTACAATATTGCCGTACTTGTCCCCGAGGACTTGCACTTCGATATGTTTGGGTTTTTCAATGAATTTTTCCATAAAAATATGATCAATACCAAAGGCTTTTTTCGCCTCGCTTTTAGCGCTTAAGAAGCCAGACTCCAGCTCACTTTCGTCTCTGACGATCCGCATTCCCCTTCCGCCGCCTCCGGCAGCTGCCTTAAGCATCAGAGGATAACCACATTCTTTGGCGTGCCTTCTTGCTTCAGCCACAGTTTTAATGTCCTTCTCATAACCCGGAATGATCGGGACTCCGACTTCCTTGGCGACAATCTTTGACTTGATCTTGTCGCCCAAGGAGTCCATCATCATTGCCGTCGGTCCAATGAATTCGATACCTTCCTGCTCGCAACGTTTGGCAAATTCAGGATTTTCCGACAAAAAGCCGTATCCTGGATGGATTGCATCTACGCCCTTTTTGATAGCCAGACTGATGATTTCCTCAATATTCAGATAAGCATCTACAGGACTTCTTCCTTCACCGATGAGATAGGCCTCATCGGCTTTGCTTCTAAAGAGAGAGTATTTGTCTTCGTTGGAATAGATCGCGACAGTCCTTATTCCCAGCTCATTACAAGCTCTAAATACCCTAATCGCGATTTCGCCTCTATTGGCTACCATCACTCGTTTAAAATTACTCATAAAATTCTTCCTCCATACTTCTTTGAATACTCGACTTTGCCAAAGGTACTTATACTAAGGTTTTTCTTAGAAATTAACCTTTGTAACAATTTAATGAATTTATTATACTTTATTTTTTCCGCTTTTCTTGCCCTATTAACAATGTATACAGGAATACTTACCGCTGTCCCGAATAGTCTCTTCCTCATTAGGCCTGCCGATACCTTTCCAGAAATCGCCCAGGCGGTCACAGGCAATTTTTAGTTCCTCTATTTTAGGCAAATAGACGATACGGAAATGATCAGGCAATGGCCAGTTGAAGCGCACTTTTTTACCTCCTTCAGTTAGCTAGTAGAAGGAGGTCATGATCGTCAATTATTATTCTGAAACTGAATAATAATTGCATTTAACATAGAAACTATTCAATATCAGAAATTAAGGAGAGATGTTATGAACGTCCTCGTGACCTTAAATTCGAACTATCTATCACAGTTGGTAGTTATGTTAACATCCTTAATTAAGTCTAACCCGAGAATACATTTCTTCGTTTATATCGCCCATACCTCTTTGACTAGGCAGGATTTTGCGTTTATAGATCAATACGTAAATACCTCAATCTGTACAATTGTGGATATTAAAATTTCTACTGACATGTTTAGTGATGCGCCAATTACCAGACGCTATCCCAAAGAAATGTACTATCGTATCCTTGCTGCTCATTATTTACCCAAACATTTGGATCGAATTCTTTACCTTGATCCGGATGTAGTAGTTATCAATTCTCTTAATAAATTATATCACATAGATCTACGTGAAAATTTTTTTGCTGCCGCGTCAGATGTTTATAAACCTCTCGAAAAGCTCAATAAGGTCCGTCTAAAAATGCCAAAGAGCAGTACTTATGTGAATTCAGGTGTTATGATTCTAAATCTGACACTACTACGCCAACAACAAAATATTCTAGAGGTTTTTGACTATATTAACATGTATAAAAATCGCTTTATCTTTCCAGATCAAGATGTAATTAATGGTCTCTACTTTAGCCGTACCCTTGTAATTAGTCCCAAAATATTTAACCTCAGTGAAGTTTATTGTTTTATCCATAACCTTCACCCTAAGAACAAGGATTGTAAAATTGATTTAGATTGGATTCGGCGGCATACAGTCATTATTCATTATTGCGGGAAAAATAAGCCATGGAAGGAAAACTACAAGGGTATCCTAGGCGTATTCTATAAAAATTTTGAACACCTTGCCCAAGATAAATATGCAATTAATAAAGAACCTTCAGAAATTAGTTATTTTGAAAGGGGACAACTTCAATAACACATGTTTATATTGTTGAGAACCCAAATAGCCCTCCTTCTCCTAAGTGAAAGAGGGATACTCATTCCATAGTACTACTTCCTTTGGTTAACATTCGATCATTAGCGGGATATTTCTGTTTTCTCTTTTTACTTGTAGGGCATTGCCATAAATAGAACTTCGTTATATAAGATCTTCCTGAATTCTATTAGAAATTCAGTTTTAAAGTCTTTCAGTTCAAACATTTTACTATAGGATTCGTAATCTCGAACATAACTACCATTATCACATAATTTCATCAGGGAGTTAGTGAAGAAGGATCCTTTTAAACGACAAGGTTCTAAAACAATAATCTTGCCATTTGGCTTAAGAATTCGCTGAAATTCATAAAGATAAGGCGAGAAATCATCTGAACTAATGTGATGTAACACTGCTAACGAAAGGATATAATCGACAGAATTGTTCTCCAAAGGCAAATTGGTACCTTCCAAGACTCGAAAGTCATAGTCAGGGTTTAACCGTCTGGCATAAGCAATGCGTCGTGAATCCGGATCTACACCTATATAGTAAGCTTTCGAACAGAGGGAACTAGCCGACCCAATTCCTGAACCAAAATCAAGTACCTTTTTTTCCGCAAAATTAAAATATCGGCTAAGGACTCCTTTAATATACAAATTGTTTAAAATATTGGGACGGATAAACCAATGATAGAGGCGAGGGGATAGTTCCATGGATTTAACCTCCTGATCTTTCCTCAGGGAATCGTTTGAAAAAAGACCCCACCATTTCGGATGAGGCCATACGTAAGGCTAGTCATAAAACATCATGTCCAAGATTGAATTATTTATACTAACGTGGACTTTACCTAGTAATAATAAAGAAGGCCCCATCGTTTCCAATAAGGGTACTTCTATAAGTTTAAAGATGTTCCACCCCAAAGTATCTTTCTGACAAGTTCCAGATAATCACCTTCATAAGAAAAATCCTTTTTGGCGATTAAGATGGCCATACCGTGGACTAGACCCCAGCAGGACAATGCCATGGCATTTAGGTCATCACTGTCAGCCTCTCCGTTTTGATTTTCCGATTGGCAGCGCTCGATGGCCTTATAAAACGTATTAAAAGGCTGCTCTCCACTACAAAATGTTTCGTCATTCATTTTTTTAATCTTATTAGCAAAGTCACTTAGAAATAATAGCCGTAAGTATTCCGGATTATCAACAAAAAACTTCACATAAGAATAACCCATTTCTTTAAGCTGGCTTTTATTGTCGTTCGGATATTTATTAACTGCTTCCTCAAGGCATTGGTTGAATTTATGGTGGGCCTCGATAGCTATGGCCATGATCAAATCATCTTTACTATTAAAATGCCTATAGGGCGCAGTATGGCTTACACCACAGGCCTTTGCCACTTTACGCAATGAAAAGTTTTCATAGCCTTCCTCGTCTAAAAGGGTTAAACCTTTTTTAATCAATTCGGCCTTTAGATTTTCATGATGATAAGTTTCGTTTGACATTTAGCTACACCCTCTCAACAAACAGTAACTATAGTATACCATAAAATAATAGAATGTTTACACCGCAAACATTAGATGGTATTATTATGTTGACACTGTAAACATAATAGGGAGTGAATTGAATGAGAGCCTTGTTGATATCAGATCAGGAGTATCAGACCAAAACCTATCAAGGTCTAAATGATTTAATAAGAGAGTTTTTAAACCAAAAGGGATTTGAGGTAGAGTTAATGGAATCAAGCGCGGATAACCTTACCTTTTGTATGGGGTGCTTTGGTTGCTGGATCAAAAAGCCTGGGGAGTGTGTTATCAACGACGGGATAGCCCAAATCAACCGAAGTGTTATGAACAGCGATGTAGTTATTTACCTCAACCCCATCATCTTTGGGCATTTCAGCCCAAACATCAAAAATATTATTGATCGAGGTTTGCCAAATATGCTTCCATTTTTCATAACAAGACCTGATGGTTCTACAATGCATCCACCTCGGTATGATTCTTACCCCGCTCAAATTATCATCGGTTACGGAGATGAGATTACTGATGAGGATAAACAACTTTTCATGGATATTACCAAACGACACCGCAGAAATATTGAAGTCCTGATCTATCCAAACCCTACGGAGACTATAATTAAGGCCTTAAATAGAATGGAACTGGGAAGGGTCGGTGGATTACTGTGAAAAATATTGTTTTAGTAAGCGCCAGCCCCAAAATTAACGAAAAATCAGTTTCAAAGGAATTATTGGTAATGGCTGGGAGTCATATTATCTCTGATTTGTTTAGTAAAGTATTTATTGACGTTAGAAAAAGCATCTTAACAAAGAACCTCGCAAAGGATTTTGAAACACTTGCCAAGGCCGATGTCCTAATTTTTTCATTCCCGCTTTACTACTTTTGCATGCCGGGCATTCTAACCCGGTTTTTAGCTGATTACCATAATTATTTCAATTCCCGCGAGAACGCTAAAAAACATGTCAAAGTATACGCTATGGTGAATTGTGGTTTTCCCGAACCAGAAATAAACCTAGAGGCAGTCAGAGTTATTAAGAGTTTCAGCCAACATATAAATGCAGAGTTCCGTTTCGGCATTCTTATAGGCGGAGGTTCCATGATGATTGAAGCCAAAGAAGCGCCTTTTATGAAAAAACCGATACTAAAACTCAAGTCTGCTTTTTCCTCCATAGCAGCAGATATTCAACACGAGGATTCCACAACCATGGATTCGATTTATATCGGCGTTGACTTTCCATTATACAGACGCATCTATCATTACATGGGTGGCAGGGGCTGGATTACATTGGCGCGTAAGAATGGGCTTAAAAAGAAGGATCTTTATAAGAAACCTTACTGCTTGAAAACCCACCCCCGTATTACTCTTTAGGAAATCGTTCCCCCTAAAAAAGCAACTAGACATTTACGAATTATCCCTTTATAATAAATGCAAATGAAATGCATTTGCATCAGGGGCAAAGTGTGAAGGACTGGTATTTATTCGACGTATATTAGCATATATTATATGTATTTTAATTATTTTAGCAGGATATCTATACAGCAATAACCTTAAGGATATTCCTTCAGTTCCGCCTGAAATTATGTCAAAAGGATTAATCCTGGATATGAAGGAAATGGAAGTTACACAAGGTATAACTAGCCTGATTGGGGAAAGACAATGGCTAGTTAACGTCGAGATAAAAGACGGGCCCTACGCAGGTCGTACCTTAGATACGATTCATTACTACGGAGCTAATCCTGCTTATGATATCATGGTTTATCCGGGGGATGAAGTTATTCTAAGTCTGGTGGTAGAAAATAATCTTTTAAAAGAAGCCAACATTGCCGACTATGCCAGAGATAAATACATCAAATGGCTGTTTCTAATATTTATTGCCTCGATCTTACTGATTGGTGCTCGCCAGGGTATTAAAACCATCATATCCCTTGCTATTACGGGTTGGGCCGTTGTTAAGATACTTCTACCAGCTATCTTGACTGGTAAAGACCCTATAACGATTACGATCATTATATGCTCAGGAATAACTATCATAACCCATATGCTTATCACCGGATTTACCAAAAAATCTCTTGCCGCTATTTCTGGAACTACAATAGGTATTGTCATCGGGGGGCTATTGGCTAAATATGTTATATCCCTTACCCGGATCACTGGCCTAGCTTCAGAGGAAAGTCGACTCCTTTTTTTCAGCTTTCAAGAGGGGCAGATAAATATTACAGGAATTCTATTTGCTGGAATCGTCCTCGGTTCTCTCGGAGCGGTAATGGATGTGGCCATGTCCATTGCTTCCAGTACATATGAAATCCACCTCGCTAACCCCAAACTATCCTTTAAACAACTTGTAGAAAGTGGTCTTAACGTAGGAAGGGATATTATCGGAACTATGGCTAACACTCTAATTCTTGCCTACACCGGTGGCGCTCTGCCCCTAATGCTTCTTGTCTTAGCAAACAATATACCATACTTGAAATTTATTAACCTCGATATGATCGCGACAGAAATAATACGAGCCCTTTCCGGCAGCATCGGTCTATTTATTGCAGTTCCTTTCACTGCCCTGATCAGCGCCGCTCTGTACAGACATAGCTTCCGAGGTAACTCAGAAAACAACCCATAAAGGCACACATACAAGCCACCGTTGCACTGCTGTGAAACGGTGGCTTGTTGTTTTAAGTAATATCATTTGGATTTCCACAAACCAAGTTTCAAATTGTCATGTTTTTTATTGTAATGTCATTTTTTAGCTAACCATTAAGTACTCTGTTTTCTGTTTAAACAGCCCATATCAACCTTTGCTTGGCACAGATATCTTTCATGAAGGATCGCTGAGAACTGTCCTTAAAACGAACGACAATCATAGTTCCTTCATCCTTAACAATAACTCCTTCTCCAAATGATTTATGTTGTACAACCAACCCGGGGACTAAATCACTTAGAGGAGTCGATACTTTTTGAGTAGTCACTTCTTGAGGCTTTTTACCTTGCAGCACAAGGCTGACCTCGCCAAGGAAGCGAGATGCTTTCACTCGTTTATGATAATGGTAATTCATAGAACATAAGGTTAACTCTCGTTTGGCCCTAGTCATGCCTACATAGAAAAGACATCTTTCCTCCTCTAATAATTCCTTCTTCCCATCTTGTTCAGCCTTGATCGTCTCCCATTCGGGAATAATCCCTTCGACAAGATCAATTAGGTAGACTTGATCCCATTCTAAACCCTTGGCAGAATGGATGGTTGAAAGCGTCACGACATTTTTGTGCTTATTTATATAGGAAGCCATCATCTGCTTTTCAAGATGCGCTAAACGATTGGCAAAATCTACAATCGTCGGTTCGTTCTGAGCAATTGAACTTAGAACATCCAAGAGACTTCCCACATAATCTTCGGAAAAACCTAAGGACTCACACATTCGCTTCATCGCTTTGTCATAATCCAGTTGATTTCGGATATACGGGATCGCCTTAGCCGGGGAAAGAGCATTAAGCTCCTTAAACCATTTCTTGAGATCTAAATACTTAGTTCTCGCCTTTGAGGTCACTCCCTCTTGTTCCGCCAAGATTTCAAAGATTGAACGATCAATTGGCATTTGCTTTAGTAATTCAAGATGTTGTTTGCGAATAGGACAACTTAACTTAGACCAAATCCGCTCCAAGACAGTTAAGCTTTTATCGTTAAAAGAGAAACGAAGGAAATTTAACATATCGTTAATGGCCCAGTGAGAGAAAAACCGCTGCTTACCTGACTCACGCATATAAAAGGGAATATTAGCCCGATCTAACTCATCTGCTAAACAAATGGCGGATAAGTTATTTCGATACAAAATCCCTACTTTGGCTAAATCCTTTTGATTCTTGAGTTTCTGAATAATTAATTGATATTGTTCCCTATTTCCTTCAAGTTGCCTGATCTGAAGGATGCCCCCCTTGGGATTCTTGGTGAACATGGCTTTATCAAACCGCAGCTTATTGGTACGAATAAAACCACAGGCCACGTCCACAATCTGCGGAGTCGAGCGAAAGTTCTGCTCCATGCGAAGAATCTTTGACCCAGGGTAGGTCTGTTCAAACTCTAATAGATACTTTGGTTCAGCTGCACGAAACCCGAAAATTGATTGATCATCATCCCCTACTACAAAAATATTGTTTCTAGGTTTAACGATCATTTCAATAATTTTGTGCTGTAGAAGGGACGTATCTTGGCTCTCATCCGTAAGAATATAGTCAAATCGGTTTCGGTAATACTCTAAGCAGGTTGGATTTTCCTTTAACTCTTGATAGGCAAGAGAAAGCATATCGTCATAATCAATCAGACGCGGCCGGCTGCTTTGCTTATAGTCCTCATAATCCTTAAAAATAAGAAGTAAATTCTTAATGTCACAATTCAAAAGCTCTTCGGGTTTGCTTAAGGTATTTTTTACGTAACAAAGGGTATTCTGGAGCCCTTCCAGTTGCTCGTCGGTGATTGAGGAAGAGTTATGCTTTTCGTAGATTCTGCGAAGAACTCCCATCTTGCTTTCAGCACCTGTTTGTTCCTCAATAAGTTCAAATCTAGTACCTTTTTGTCGAAAGGCCTTTCGAACTACCTCATAAGCGAAGCTGTGAATCGTAGAAAAATGGATTTCCCCCTGCCCTTCTTTCTGACTGCTTACCATTGCCCCATAATTCGCAACAAACCGTTCACGCATTTCCTTAGCTGCTGCCCGTCCGAAGGTTAGACAAAGAATCCTCCGCGGATCCATGTTTTTTACAAGAATCAAATAGGCTAAACGAACCGTGAGAACCGTCGTCTTACCTGCGCCGGGAACAGCTAAAAGCAAAAGAGGGCCCTGGTCATGAACCACAGCCCGTTTTTGCTGTTCCGTTAAATCAAAACCTCTGGCCTTAATTTTTTCAAAGAAATCCTTCTCGCTAATCACCTTAAATCTCCTTAGGAAAAAGTTAGGACCCGGCCTTTAACGGAGGCCGAACTGGGTCTAAGACAGACTTGGCATCAAAAAGATTCTTCAGAATTGCTTCCTGGTTATACAGTGCGATCCCGTCAATATGCCTCCGGTCCATCATCACATAGTCAGTCGAATCTTTTAGATAGGGAGTGGGTCCCACGGAACAGAGAATATTGAATCCTTGATCAAGCAGGTACTGGAATTTGGGATTCCCAGGCAACACCGAGCTGCCAAAAGGATAAACATAGATATTGGTTGGGCCGATTAGGGATCCCACTTCTTCTTTCCATCGCAATGTGTCTTTCTCTAAACTTTGATACGACTCTGCCCGGGCATCCAGATGGCTGTATCCGTGGGAGGCAAAGGTCCAGCCGGTTTCTTTCAGTCGTTTAATTATTGTTAAGGCAGTCTGCCGCTCTTCCGGATAGGAAGGGGAATCCAATTTATTGGTATTATAACCCAATATCCCGTAATAACCTGTCAAGGCTAGAATTCCCTTAGCTCCCTGGAAGGAAACGTCGGGATGTTCAGCGACAAAGGCATCGATAATCGGGATAATCTCGTTATCCTGGGAGATGACTTTTTCTCCGCTTGGAGATACGGAATAAGTCGCCACATTGCCCTCAGAATCGAGAATCAGTTTGTTGATCGTCCCGTTGGTTGATTTGTAATCCGGATAATTAACATCATCAACAGACAAGATGAGCGGTTTCTTGTTGGGAGGAAGCTTTAGCTCTTTCCTCACCAAGACCGTTTTCCCGTCCTCTACTTTTTCCTCATATAAAGCATTTGGGTTGACCAAAATAAAATTATTGGAATGGATATGGTCGAGAATCTTTTTGAATTCACTTACAGTCACAAAATACTGATTAAACCCATTGGAATCCGCATCTCCATCAAAGGTCCGGGAGGGATAAGCCAGTAGCGGATGGAAAAAAATATGCTCAATCGGTCCATTGTAAGAAACCAAACGTTTCTCTGCAACCTGAGCTTCTCGATATTTTTGAAGATCGCTCTGTATTTGGTCATCATGACGTGCCGCATCTTTAATTTGCTGATCCTGTATGGCTTGCTGGCGTTCTTGCTCCTGTAATTGCTGAGCATGCAGTTCTGTCTGGAAACGAATTTGTTTCTCTGCTTCGTATTGGTTATACACGGCTAGCATAGTGAAACCTGTTATAAGAACGAATCCAAGGAGAGCAATAATAATTTTCTTATGCGCGGAAAGATTTAGGTTTGTCTGCAAGATGATCATTCCTTTCGCTCATAATTAATTCTGCAATTTTTCTCTATATAAGTGTAAAATTCGCCATATATTCTTTATCTCCTGTTATTAGAACAACATATTTACCTTTGACCTGCAACTTAAAAGACAGCACCCGTAGACACGTTTAACGGTGTTGCGAGTGCTGTCTTTTTAAAACGTAGTAATCCAGGGTTAAATCATACATTTTCTTCGCGTTTTAATTGGTCAATTTTCCATTTGCATTTCCATACGATCTTTAACAAAGCCAGAGCAATTATCCCAATTACTCCCGTAAGGATTCCAAAAAACACATCCCCTGTCTTAATGACTGCCATAAGCTCTATTATGAAACAAACGATCTCGAGCACCAAAGCGATTTGGAAAAACTTCATAATTTTAGTGTAATGAGCAATTTTGGACTGGGCATCCGTATACATTTCAAAGGGACCGTCTGCAGCCTTTTTCCGTAGATACACCCATCGCCACCACTGGCTGATGACTTCTACTCCCATATCCTCCATAAATCTAGCATAATCATCCTTATTACCGTTCCAGTTATCCAGCAAATCTATCTGGTAATTGTATTCGCCCGGTTCACAGGGCTCAAATGTGTACACGCCAAGAAAAAATTTCTTAAAAGCCCATCCGTTTAAAGACATTTCCTTTAGCCAATCTTCTTCCGCATCCTTGTCATAAAACAGTTTAAACTTCAACATCTCTCATGCCCCCTGCTCATCCATTTTTCCGGCATTTTTGATTAGTTCTTTTAGTCGGTCGACTTCATTCAGAAACACTTCTCTCCCGAGACTCGTCAGCAGGTATTCCTTTTTCTTTCTCGATTCTTTATCCTCACTGTATAACCTAATCCATCCTTTGGTCAGCATGGAGTTGATCGCCCCATATAAAGTCCCCGGTCCTAAGACGACCCTTCCCCCCGTCATATCGCTTATATCCTGAATAATCCCGTAGCCGTGGTTCGGTGTTTTCACTGCCAAGAGAATATAGAATAATGCTTCTGTTAACGGCGTGCTGTTAGTCAAATCCATCAACCTCCGATCTATCGACCACCGATACATTTAATATATCATCTGCTGATATATCCGTCAATGATAGATAGATCATTTATTTTCTATGTTCCTTTTCGAGTCTATTAAATAAAACAAGTGCCGGCTTCTAAACCGACACTTGGCATAACCTGCAACACAGATTATTTATCACTTACTGTCATACGAGCCGTAAGTATTTCAATGTATTCGTTCCCCCATATTGCCAATTCAGACAGCACTTTTTTAAACTTTATACCTATATCACTTAAAGAGTATTCGACCTTTGGTGGGACCTGCGGATAGATCTTTCTTTCAATCAATCCATACTCCTCCAAAGCTCGCAACTGTTTCGTCAGCGTTGACTGTGTTAAATCGGGCAACTGCCGCTGCAATTCTCCAAAGCGCATGGTCTTTATACCGAGATGATAAAGAATCATTATTGACCATTTACCTGAGAGAACCTTCTGTACCGTTACATAAGGGCATTTCCCAAACAAATCATTCTCCGATACCATAATTTCCTCCCCATAGTATATATTTAGATACTATGTATTCTATATAATCGTACTTGTTATTTCAATACTTTTGATGTAAATTGATTGTATGAATTTGAAAGGGGATTACTTATGCAAGAAGTATATGATTTTTTGAAAAAGTGCCAGACTTATTATTTAGCAACCGTTGATGGAGATCAGCCACGAGTTCGTCCCTTTGGAACTGTCAATATTTTTGATGGTAAGCTTTATATTCAGACTGGTAAGGTAAAGGACGTTTCCAAGCAAATCATGGCAAACCCTAAAATTGAAATTTGCGCTTTTAATGGCCAAGAATGGATCCGCATTCAGGCTGTTGCTGTAGAGGATGACCGTGTTGTAGCCAAGCAGAGTATGCTTGAAAGCTATCCTTCACTTCAGTCCCGGTACTCCGCAACTGATGACAATACCCAGGTATTGTATTTAGAGGATGCAACTGCTACGATAGCTAGCTTTACTGGGGAACCAAAAATAATTAAGTACTAGTTACAACGTTTAATTATCCATAGAACGTTTACAAGCCACCGTTTCACTGTGTGAACGGTGGCTTGGTCTGTCAATCTGGTTAAAGATTAAAAGTAAACCGATAATTATTCCAGGAATACCATTGAATAGCCTGTCATTTTGGGTTAAAATATTATTAATTCCTTAACATAACAAGTTCAAGTTGCTGTAGAGTATAAACGAGGAGTGAGCTGCATGAATTATGAAAAAATGTGGAATGAATTACTTATCAAAATTAAATTTGAGTGTGAAAAAGTTAACGGGATTAATGGAACGACGAAAGAAGATCACATCAAATTTAACGCATTATATAAGGTAGTAAAACTAATGGAAGATCTGGAAGGTAAGGTATAACCCTGTCAATTTATAAGTACCGGTGATTTTTCTCGGTTACCTATGATCATTATTTCCAGATCTAGCATGGACTCACCCTAAACTAAGGCAGTTACATGTAGGACAAGATGAGAGGCCGCCTCTCATCTTTTTAATTTTCCCAAATTCCGCCACGCGGGGTCAAAGTTAATAGCCAGAGTGGTTATTCTTCTCCCTCCCCAACATAAGGTACCAGACTCTTCTTGATTTTCCTTATGCCTCCGCGCGGATCCTCAACATCTCCATCATAGCGTGGTATGACGTGTACATGCATGTGAAAAATGGTCTGTCCAGCAGCTGCACCAACATTGACCCCGATGTTGTATCCATTGGAATGAAAGCGTTGATCCAACAACTCTTTCACTCCTTCAATCAGCTTCCAAATGCTCGTAATCTCTTCCTGGGTGGCATCAAAAAGACTGACGACATGCCTCTTCGGGACAATTAGAACATGCCCTTCATTAACTGGAAACTTGTCATAAAAGGCCAGAGCTCGTTCATTTTCTAGGATGATGTCTGTCACTGGCATTGTACAAAAAAGACAATCGGGCATGCTATTTCCTCCTACATGACTACCATTTGCGCACAATAAACTTCTTTAAATCCACTTTTGGGTAATCTATTTGCAGGTCAAACCTACTTGATTTAGTAATTCTTTCATTTTGTCCTCGTTAAGTTCATGTTCAACTAGAAACATATCACGGTCATTACAAATCTTGGGGATGAAACACATTTCGTTAACTATAATCGCCTGAGCTACGATGGCTTCCTCATGAGTGTCACATTCAACATAATTAGTATATACCTTAATCATTTAGTAAACTCCTTCGTGCTATTTTTGCTAGCTAAATACTCGCAGCCATTTTAAAGGGGCCACTCAGTTAATAAATCTGGTTGGCGCCCTTTTTCACCTATTCTTATTACCCTAATCTACTCCCTTTACTTACTGATTGATCTGGTTGAATCAAAACAACCCCTTGTTCTGCATAAACTCCTAAGATTAATACTTCAGACATGAAATCAGCGACTTGTCTGGGAGGAAAGTTAACGACGCCTAAAACCTGTTTCCCAATAAGATCGTCGATCTTGTAGCATTCCGTGATTTGAGCACTGGATCCCTTTATACCAATTTCTTCACCGAAATCAACCCACAATTTATAGGCTGGCTTTTTTGCCTTTTCAAATACCTCAGCCTTTACAATTTCACCAACTCTTATATCTAATTTCATGAAATCGTCAAACGTGGCCACTGCAAACCCTCCTGTTAAGTTTGTTAAGATATGACTAACTAATCCCGGGTAAATTAATCAATTAACAAGAAACCATAGCGATTTTGTGTATCCTCTTTGCTTGTTAGTACCTCACAGGGAAGCCCTAAACTTCTTGCAGTTTTATAAACATCTATCCCAAATAGTTGATCACAGGGCCTAATTTTCTCAGGAGTAGGGCACTGCTCTCCCCTATCGACGCTGCAAACTTTACATAGATTACAAGATCGTATCGCAAACGCAAAATAATAGCCATCTAGGAACGCAATTCTTTCAAGTTTAAGCAGTGCCGCGCTTAATTCATTAGCATTATGAGAATGAAGGATCATAATGCGCTTATACCTATTTATCATTTCAACTCGTTCTAAATATGTAGTATTTCTACTATGACATTTTATACTTTGTTTTAGATAATCTACACAACCCCATTTACATTTTAAGTTCGCTCTTATATCGAAATAAATATCTTCATGGGAAATAATCTTAGCATTAAGCATCTTTAATTCTTTGGCTAAGTCGATATATTTATCCATTCTAAAAACTTCTCCCTTTCACTTTTTAAGGATAATTTCCGGTAAGAATCAGGACGTTTCATTTCGCTTTCCAACGCTCTCCCCATTCAAAACCCCTGGGGTAGGATAGATGCCCTGTTTTTCTAGAAGCTTACGTAGTTTTTCCACCTCACGAACAATAACTGCCGTAGGGCTATATAAGCCCAGCACATACTGCCTGTATTTACGAGCCGAGGCGATAGATGCCGCTTGTTCTGGGGAGGAGCATTCCAAGAGGCTGAGCTGCAGGAAGGAGACTTGGCCAAAGGACTCAACCCACTGCTGAACCGTGAGTATCAGATTCTCAGGCAAAGGATACGTGCTTAGCTTTTTCAGAACTGGGAGCACGTCTTCTCCTGGCATACCTCGTTTCAGTGCGTTTAGGAGATAGGTCTTATCAAGACGGTATTTAAGCATCTGATCCTGCTGCTCGAGGACAGCGATTTGGCTTAGTTTCCAGCGGGCAGCCCAAGAGGCGGAATGCGGCAGCAAGATTTCGAAGTTCGGTTGGACATACGCTGTATCGGGCCCGCTCATGGGATAGATGGAGTCTGTAAGGTTCTTGATCTCAATATCGTCTTCAAGTTCGTGCCCTTGTAATAGTTTAGCTATGACCAACTCGCCCAGTGGAGTGACTCGCAGGAAAATATCCTGCTCATACTTGCCCCAATCCAGTAAGCCCAGAAAACGCAGTGGATCGAGAAGGCTGATGACGGTTTCTTTAGTTAAGAGATTACATACGTTATCTTCCGAAAACAGCTTACTGATCATAAGACTCCAGCTTGTCCACTTGGTACAGCGGCTTAAGACGGGCAGAACCACGAAAAAGCCTTTACTCTGAATCAATTCAAAGTGCTCCGAATAAATTACGCAAAGCAAGTCTTCCACTTTAATACTCTCGGGCAATTCTTGTCCCGCCGACGTCAACACCAAGCGATCCCCGCTTTGTCCGAGCAGACGAAAACGTCGAGCAAAGGAAAAGAGCCAGAAGAAATAACTCTCTGGGCAAAATTCCTTGTCAGATCCTGCTGGCTCTGTTAAGGCAGCCAAAATGCGCTTTAATGAGTGTTTATTGATCTCGTGAGTACGGGTGACAAGAACCTCACCCTGTTCTACCAAGACAAGAAACTTAAATAGGTTATCCAAGGTGTTTGGTAAATCTGCCCGAAAGGTTTTTTGCGGTTCCGGCTCATAATTATCAGATTGGACTTGAGTGTTGAGAAACCGCCAAAAGGATCTGGCAGCTTCTTCTTTAAAAGTAAATGTCTTGGAATAACGTCCCTCCGCCAAAAAGCCGCTTTTAAACCATTTGGTGAAAAGCCTTATAACTCCTTGATAGCTTAGCCCTGGCACAAATCGATCTAAAAAGCAAAAACTACGGTAATCATCGTGATCATAACTACAAAAATAATCGATACTCCTATCCTCCGGTTTGGTATAGGCCATGTAAGCAAAGAGAATCCGCTCCACCGGATCCATCTTGGCAAAATAGTCTGGCCAAGCTTTCGGTTTAAGCTTCTTTATAGGAGCGTCCTTTGTTCTGGAGGTCGATTTTGAACTTGTCTGAGGGGGAGTTGCCTTTGGTACGGATGGACTGTCCGAAAGCTCCTCTGCGTAAGTGGGTGGTTTAAACCCAGGCGGCAATTTTTCCCCAAATACGGGACGCCACTTTTGGGGGTTCGGTTTCGTCATGGTTCAAGATCCTCCTCGATCAGGATTTTATATGCATACCCTTGTTCGGTTAGAAAAAGCTGACGATGCATAGCGAATTCCTGTTCTTTGGTATCTTTTGAAACCAAACTATAAAAATACGCTCTGCTGTCACCCTGCTTAGGTCGGAGTATGCGGCCGAGTCTTTGGGCTTCTTCCTGCCGGGAACCAAAGGTTCCGGAGACCTGAATCGCCACATTAGCATCCGGCAAATCTATGGCAAAATTGGCCACTTTTGATACGACTAAGCAGCGGAGACGGCCGCTTCGGAACTCTTCATACAGGCGCTCACGCTCCCGCTGGGGGGTTTTACCTGTGATTAAAGGAGCATTTAACTCTCGAGCAAGCATTTCGAGTTGACGCACATACTGCCCGATCACCAACACCAGATCCTCTTTATGGCGCTCCATTAACTCGGATAGTTTGTCCGACTTACGGGGATTCTCTGCTGCTAACCGGAATTTCCCTTTTTCCTCGGCTAAAGCGTAGTCCATACGACGGTCTTTACTCATGGAGATTCGCCACTCTACACATTCGGCAGTGGCAATCCAGCCTTGGGTCTCTAAGACTTTCCAGGGAACATCCATTTTCTTGGGACCAATTAGACTAAAGACTTCATCTTCTTTGCCATCTTCCCGTACCAGAGTTGCTGTCAAACCCAAGCGGCGTTTTGCTTGTAGTTCTGCTGTGGCTCGAAAGACGGGCGCAGGCAAGAGATGAACCTCATCATAGATGACCAGACCCCAGTTTTTTTCATTAAATAGATGAAAGTGATTAAAGTTGCCACCAGCCTGAGTGCGATGAGTGAGAATTTGATAAGTGGCTACGGTTACTGGACAGATCTCTTTTTTCTCTCCAGTATATTCCCCCATTTGTTCCGCTTCCAGGGTTGTCTTATCCTTTAACTCCCGCAGCCATTGTTTGACGGCACTATTGTTGGTCGTCAGAATCAGCGTTTCACACTGCAACTCCATCATCACGCCCATCCCGATGACGGTCTTGCCAGCGCCGCAGGGGAGTACGAGGACGCCGCTCCCTCCATGCACCGAACCTTGTTGATGAAAGGTTGCGACGGCTTCTTGCTGATAGGACCGCAGGGCAAAGGGTTCTCCTTTAGGATTTTCGCCCCGCCAGGCCATGGGTAAGGGATTGCCCTCGCTATAACCCGCTAAGTCTTCAACTGGGTAGGAGAGCTTCATCAGGAGCTGTTTTAACTGCCCCCGTGCTTCAGGGTTGATTTCTACTTGGGTTAGCGTTGGGGTTGAGAAATCGTTGCTCCTCGCTGGTTCTTCAAAGGCCAGTAAGAGTTTGACCTCTTTATGACGGATGATTTCTAAGAGAATCACAGGATCTTCGGCCGTAAGCAGAAGCTTGTCTCCGTCCCGAAGGAGCTTCACTAAGCCGTAGCGGCCCATGAGTTGCTGGATTTCCGTACGTACGGAGTCCGGCAGAGGAAATTTGCTGTAGTGCTCCAGACCGTTCAACACTTCCGTAACGCTGATACCGCTTGAGGCAGCGTTCCATAACGATAACGGAGTAATCCGATAAGTATGGATATACTCCGGGCTTTTTTCTAGTTCAGCAAAGATGGCTAAGGTATCACGAGCCTCTTCGTAAAGAGGATTGTGGACTTCTAAGAGAACGGATCGATCACTTTGGACGATCACAGGATTTGTAGCAGATGGCATGGCATCAATGTCTCCCTCTTGGCGGATAATTTTTAATAATTATATCATAAAGTGTCGTAACAAAAAGTAATAAAGAAGCACCTGCCTTCCATCGGCAGATGCTATGTAAGATGCTAAAGCCCTTTTAATAATCCGTGCAAATCCGTAATTGAAATGACAGACTTTGGATTGAAAGAATGTTCCCCAATCATTTTCTCCATCCAAATCATATCGTACCAAGTTTCAAACTTGTATCCGCACTTTGTAAAATGTCCTACTTTCTTATAACCTAATTGATAATGAAAATATATACTTGCATTGGTAAGATAAACATTATCGGTCGAGGTATATGCGATGCAAGCATTTAGATTAAGAATATTTTGCTTCCTTAATATTTCTTCCAAAGCTAAATACAATTTCTTACCAACACCTTTACCTCGGCAATCCTGCCTTAGATATACCGTAGTCTCAACTGCCCAATCGTATGCCGCCCGCTCTTTAAATGCTGACGCATAGGCATAACCAATAATACGATTGTTTTCTATTGCAACTATGTAAGGGTATTTTTTCATTATATGAGTAATTCTTTCTGCAAATTCTTTAACAGAAGGAACATGATATTCAAAAGAGATTGCGGTATCAGTAACATAAGGTGCATATATTTCCAAAATTTCTTCAGCATCTTCTTTAGTTGCCATACGTAATATAATGTCTGTCTCCAATGTTTGCCCTTCTTTCACAAAAATAATAACCTAAAAACAAAAGGCCAACCTTGGCCTTTTAGATAAATTAACTATTCTCTGCAATATAGTAAATAAGCTTTTCGGTACTCTCCCAACCCAAGCATGCATCTGTAATGGATTTTCCGTAGATATTTTCATCGATACCTTGTCTACCTTCAACTAGATAGCTTTCAATCATCAAACCTTTAATCATTTTCTTAAGTAACCCATCGTATTTTCTACTTAATAGAACTTCCCGAGCAATTCTCGGCTGTTCATAAAATCGTTTCATTGAATTGGAATGGTTTACATCGACGATGATGGCCCGATTTTCTAGGTCTAGTTTTTCATACTCGGCAGCAGTATGAATCAGATCTTCAAAATGATAATTAGGGATATTTCGCCCAGTGAAGTCGACTGCACCTCTTAAAATGGCATGAGCATAGGGATTTCCTTGGGTATCAACTTCCCAGCCGTTATAGATAAAGGTATGGGGACTCTGAGCAGCAATAATTGAGTTTAACATAACGGTTAGATCTCCGCTGGTCGGATTTTTCATACCAATTGGTAAGTCAATTCCACTAACCGTGAGACGATGCTGCTGATTTTCCACCGACCGTGCCCCTATAGCGATATAGCCTAAAACATCTGAAAGATAACTATAGTTTTCCGGATATAGCATTTCATCTGCTGCCGGCATACTAAATTCGGATAATGCTCTGATATGCAGTCTGCGAATAGCTTTAATACCCTCGCATAAATCAGGCTTTTTACCGGGGTCAGGTTGGTGAACCATACCCTTATAACCCTCGCCAGTAGTACGAGGCTTGTTGGTATAAATTCTCGGAATGATCAATAGTCGGTCTTTCACCTTTTCCTGAACTTCTGCCAGTTTCTCGATATATTCACAGACCGAATCCTCATTATCTGCCGAGCAAGGGCCAATGATGAGGATAAACCGATCATCTTTATTGGCAAAAACATTCCTCATTTCGTCAACGCGTTTGTTTCGAAGGCTACTTATATGTTTCGGTAATGGTAACTGCTCAATGATTTCTTCTGCAGTCGGTATTCGCTTAATGAATTTCATGCTCATGCCAGTGCTCCTCGCCTCATTTAATACTTAAAGTATAAATTAAATCTAGAAAAACGCAACTATGGAAGGACTCAACAGCAATTCATTTAAGCTCGTGATTATTCTTTAATCATACCCCCATGCACTTCTTAGTAAATATTTACCTTAGTAGTTTTTTTAAGAATGGTAAAGATATAACCAAATTTTAAAAAGGGAGTCAGAAAATAATGCGGAAAATAAAAGACAAGTTAATCCTCGGTCTAGTGGTAGGTTTATTAGCAGACATTCCCAAAAATCTATTATGCCTGACTTTATTTAACGCTGATATAACTACCCGAAAGTGTAGCGACCTTGCTGCAAGCGTCTTTATCCCTACCTACAAAGTTTTTAGTAAAAAGGGAACGCTATTTGGGTTGTTATGTGATTTTGTTGTAGGAAGTTTGAACGGAATAGCAGCCGTCTATTTAATTACATCGACGGGAAAGGTTAATAAAAAGAATGCGTTAATTAAAGGCTTATTAAGTGGTCTAGTTAGTTTTGGTCTCTTTAGGGGATTGTTTATAAAAGTTGGGACAAGTAAATATCCTAAAGCATATCCAAGCGATATTCTTACTAACGTTACCATGAGTATATCTAGTTCTATTTGGGGTGTTACCGCAGGATTACTTACCCTGTTACTAGGTCACAAGGACTTATTTGAGCCTAAACTTCATGTTCCAAGTAGTTCATCGGACAAAATTGTATCATCATCCACACAAAGTTAGGATTTACTCACGAGGAGGCATGTCACCAGTAGGCATTTTACCATCAGGTGGTACATCCCCAGCTCCACCAGGTCTCTTACCACCTCCGGGTCCTGAATTCTGGGGTTTAGTGGTTACGCCCGATTCGGAAAGATAGGTAAGCGAGTCTGAAAGTGTAACCTCAACAAGTTTTGTGGTTCCGCTATAAAGCGTATAGATTGAACCTACTACTAATTTAGGTGAAGACATTGCCACCGAGGTATAGTCTTTCACGGGCGTATAGGTTACAACACTATTTCCATCCTTGTCTTTGAGTGTAATTGTCGTTCCGGCAGCCTGAGTAGTGTTGTAATACATGAGGATCGAGGGTTGTGTATTAGTACTCGGAGCTTGAGCCATGCCAGAACTCCCAGATGCTATGAGAGTCCCCCCGCTCATAGTAAAACTACCGTCATAATCAATCGACCCATTACCATTTGCTGATGGGCCGTCAACATAGACTTCGCCGCCAGTCATGTTGATACTCCCATTCGAATCCGCCCCGTCACCATTTGCGTTTAATACCACTTCGCCGCCTGTGATCGTCAAAACGCCTTCTTTGTTATTAACATTAAGCCCGTCATCTGTCGAGGCAGCGCTAATTTTCCCACCGTTTATCGTGATATTTTTGCCTTCTAAACTTTCGTAGGAGTTCTTAATGGTAATTTCACCGTTGTTTATTAGTAAATCGTTATCTGCGTGTACCCCGTCATCCCCACTCTGCAAGGTCAGGATACCTCCGTTTAGGGTAATATCATGGTTGCTGTGTATTGAGTCCTCATAGGAAGAAGCATTGATATTGCCACCATTTATGAGGATGCCTTGCCCAGCTTTTAAGCCTTTTTTGCTTTCTTCTTCTGTACTCTCTGTAACCTCGGTAGTGGTCGCGGTTTTTTGAGCAGGACGACCACCAAAGCCAAAGTTATTGTTGCCGCTGCTGATACTCTTACCTGGATAACCACCGCCGGAATTTAGATCGAAGGTTCCATTGTCAATTTGTACTTGATTAAACCCTTGTATAGCATCATTTCCAGCAGTAATCATATACTGCCCGTCTTGTAGAACCACATTCCCCTTGCCCTCATCGGTTTCATCGGTAGAGCGCAGGCCGTCTTTACCGGCGTTTATAGTAATGTTTCCATTTTTAACACTCAGGCTGTCCTTGCCAACGATGCCGTCAGCCTTGGCGTTTACAATTAATGTACCATCCGTAATTTTCAAGTCATCCTTACTTGTAATTCCATCATTATAATCCCCTGTAACCGTTAAGGTTCCGCTACCGGTGATGGTAAGGTCAGCCTTGCTGAAAATAGCAGCGGAGGGTTCACCATCCGCATTTACCTGATTGCCGCTTCCGCCAACCGCTGTGTTATTAGTGCCATTTTCAAGAAGAATGACCGCTTTTTTAGCGCCTTTTATATAGATAGGCGCACTTGTTTGGCTATTAATGTTCGCTCCATTTAAAACTAGAAAGACCGTTTCTTCATCTGTGTCCTTATTCACATCGACGATAATACTCCCGTCGGTCAAGGTACCGGTAATTTCATAGACACCCGATGCGGAGATCGTAACAGTCGATCCTTCAACAGCTAAGCCGTCTCCATTTACCATGGCCGAGCTTCCATTTAACCCAATGGTCTTATAGCTGCCGTTTTTCCAATCAAAATAATAATCATCGCTAGCATAATTAACAGAAATCGGATTAATTCCGGTGGTAATGCTTGTGCTTGGGCTTTCCAGATTGAGGCTTTCTTTTGTGGAAGCGCACCCTGCTATGACTGTCGTTATTAGAGTCAGGGATAACATAACCCCTAGTAATTTTTTCATGAATGTTTCTCCTTTAAGCATAAATTTTATCCTCAAATTGGTTACAGGTTAACGAAATATTTAGATTGCCGTTGCGGCATCTCAGTTCATCAAAGAACGCCTTTTGATTAATCGATTGTTTTAATCTGATATTGTAAACAACTTCAAAAAGGGTTCCAAAATCTTTTGTTTTTACCCGATTCATGACCCAAGAATCTGTATATTCATTGAGAATGTCATCAAATAATCCTTGAAAGTTTAAATTTTCCGGAACGACAATTTTCAGTTGTATGGCACTAGCCTTTGGGTTTGGGAAGTTTGTGTAATGAAGAAGAACCATGACCGAACATAATATGAACGCAAAAAGCGCAGCGTAGGCGATATATCCCATCCCACAGGCCAAGCCTGTTGCTAAGGTAAATAGCACGTAAGCAATATCCTTAGGTTCGCCGGGAGCACTTCTAAAACGAATGAGGCTGAAGGCCCCGGCTAGACTAAAGGCTCGTGCCACATTATTCCCGATCAATAAGATAATGACAGAAATAATGGCAGGCAGCATTATCATGGTTAAGGTAAACCCAGCAGAGTAGCCTTGCTTTTTGTGGGTGTGGATATAGACTAGGCTGATAAATAAACCTAGGGCTAAGGCAGAACCTAAAATAGCGAGTGAGTTTGTTAACGTTAGCGCTTCTCCGTTGGTGGAGGCTAGTAATGTTTCTAACATTGAAGGGCTCCTTTCAAACCAAATTTAATAGTTAACACAAAGGCTTGGGTCTAGAAGGGTACAAGCGTTTTCATATTCTTTGCCATACTTTGAAAAGTTTGTTTTATAAAGTTTTAGGTCGGATAACGTTCGTGATAACCACATCGGTACAGCTGTGGAGAGTTTAACTTCCATTAAATACTGTCCTTTGTCTAGTAGCGGGTCTCCAAAACTCGCTTTCTTCAGGCATAAGTCGTGCCGTCTGGTTAAGATGTCGTAATCAAAGGTTACCCAAAGTTCCTTATCCTCTTTGCCAAAAAAGGCCATTCGTTTATAACTAATGTAAGTGGCTGGCTGAACCTTGTTACGACTTAAAAAGTATTCAATTTCCTTGGCGACCTGTTGATTGAGATTGTTCGCTGTCCTAGGGCATTTCCCTAATCGAATAAATTCATAGGCATCATTTAGGGGTAGAATTACACGCCTCTTGTTGACAATGCCTCCGATTTTCTTTTTTAGTTCTAAAAACACCTCATCATTAAGTGAGGTAGGGATGGTATAACTTCGCAGTCGAAGCTTTTCTTTATAATAGGGTTTGGAAATCGAATGCCTGATTAGATGATTGTCGTGGGTATCGTAATAAATATTGTAAATGATGTACTCCTTCCCGTTTTGGCAATGAGTATCGGGAACCATGTTGTCTAACAATCGAGGGATAAGCGTATCCAACTGCGCTTGATTTAGCTTGTATTTAAGTTCATATCGCTTGAACGTTGTTATTGCCAATTTTATTTTCCTCCTTGCGTAACCTTCAATCTATGAACCTAGCTCAGTTCATCACTAGTGCTCGATGTTAGTATAAGATTGTTTCCTGAAATGGGACTGATGGTTAACTGAATGTTTGCTAAAACTACCATGGCTATTGAAGAAAAAAACATGGCCCATTCGAGTAAGCTTCGAATGGGCCATGTTTGCTGACACTGTCGTCGCAGATGTTAACGTTCCTCAGACTTCAGTCACAGGAGGTCGCCTTAGTTGCAATGATAGGCTTCACGTTGGCAGGCATTGTTGGGATCCATACATAAAATGCACTTCCTTCACCCATGGAACTTTCTACGCGAAGGATGCCTCCATGGAGTTCTACAATGGATTTTGTAATCGCAAGTCCAAGTCCTGCTCCACCATATTTGCGGGTTCGAGAGGGATCGCTTCGGTAAAAGGGCTCAAACAGATGCGGCAAATGCTCCGCTTGAATGCCGGGGCCGTTATCTCTAACAACAAGTTCCAAACCTTGGCTCAAGGGTTCCAACGTAATTGAAATTTGTCCTTTTTGGGGATCGGTATATTGAACCGCATTATTAAACAAGTTCAGTACAATCTGCTTGGTTTTATCCTCATCAAACCAACATTTTGCAGGCGAGGTGAGCTGTAATTTAACTGTACGGTTTCCGGCCAATAACCTTAGTTGAGGTTCCATCTCTTTGATTAGGACATCCAATTCCCCTTCTGTTAGATTAATGGTGGGAGAACGGTCCAATCGGGCAAGGAACAAGAGGTCCTGAACCAATTTTTTCATGCGCCCTGATTCTCCTAGCATACTCCTTAGGGATTTGTCGAGCTTATCTGGTTGATTCATAGCGCCACGCAATAGGACCTCCAAAAATCCATGGATCGAGGTCAAGGGAGTTCGAAGCTCGTGGGAAGCGTCCGCAACAAACCGACGCATTTGCTCTTTAGCCTCTTTTTCAGCCTTAAACGACGTCTCCAGCCTTTCCAGCATTCCGTTAAAGGAGAAGGCTAAGCGGTCGATTTCGACCTGGCCCTGATCCGGCGAAAAACGTTCTTGCAGATTTCCTGAGTTAATCTTTTCCACCGTTTTGGTCATGTTAGACAAAGGCTCTAAGGTTCTCCGCAGCACGGAGATTAGCGCGAACATGCCAGCAACTAAGGCAAGAAGAGCCAAGGCCATGAAAATAAGCAGTTGACGAATTAACCCATCTTTTAAGGGCTTAGTGCTTAAGCTAACCTGAATCAATCCAGTATTATGAAACTTGTTCCCGATGGGTTGAAGCACAACCAACTGCTCTCCCACATGGGGTTGGTCGACTACTTCGTAGGTCAATTTATGTTTGGAACCCAGCGCTTTTTGGTAGTCTTCTTTCGTAAGTTGAGGAGGTTTTCCAAGCGGGTGATCAGGAGGGTCTTTTGAAAGGACTAGGAAGTTACCCTGTGTGTCGATAAAACTCACCCTGGTATCAGGCATAAAGAAAACTGGGAAACGACCGGGTACGTTGGCCTCAACACTACGTACTACCTCCTCCCATAAATCCGAAGGGGTAGACATAATCTGAGTCCTAATGCTAGAAGCCCGATTGCTGTAGGTTACTTCACGCATAAAGATGTATTGAAAAAAGCCAATCACTACCAGAAGGAGCGCCATGACCAGCAAAGACCTCGCTAAGAGCTGGAAAAGCAATGAGTTTGGTACGATGTAGCGCCGAATAAGTTTTTTCATGTCAGGTCAAGCCGGTATCCCGACCCTCGTAACGTTCGGATAAGGCGATGGTCTTTGTCCTTGAGCTTGTCCCGCAAGGAGCGGACATACACTTCTACAATGTTTTCCTCCCCTGCAAAATCGTAGCCCCAAACCTTGTCCAAAATAGTTGCTTTACTTAATACCAAGCCTTGATTGAGAACCAAAAATTTTAGCAGCTCATACTCAGTGGCTGAAAGTTCGAGAACACTTTCGTTATAGAAAATCTCTTTGCGCCGATCGTTGATTCGAAAAGGGCCTTGCACAACCTCCCCTACCAGATCAGGAAATTGATTGCGAATTCTGGCATAGATTCGGGCAAGCAACTCCTCAAAGCTGAAGGGTTTTACCATATAATCATCAGCCCCCAGCTTAAGTCCCTTAACACGATCTTCCACTTCTTCCTTAGCCGTCAGCATGATAATAGCGATATTCTCGGTTTTTTTAAGCATACGACACACTTCAAATCCATCCATGCCAGGCATCATTACATCAAGAATGACGACTTGGGGCTGAAACTGCTTGACCAACTTGACCGCAGTCATTCCGTCTTGGGCTGTTGCTACCTCAAACCCCTCATTGACAAGACCCATCTCTAAGAATTCCAAAATATTTGGTTCATCATCAACCAGCAATAGTTTAATTCCTGTTAATCTTTGCATAGGTATTGCTCCTCTTGCGATAAATCATCGATTTCCACTCTCTATTATAAAGTATAAGTTTGTAAAGGAAAGCTTACATCCTTCTGATCTCTGAAATTTCACTTCAAACCTCTTTCCTCCTCGTCCAGAATTTCTCTGCATAATAGGTTAGGATAGCGAAGACACTCATTATTCCAAAATATGTGGTGATGATCCCCAGGGGGTTAGGATCTTCCTTCAAGGCAGAGTGATTATTCTGTCCTCTTCCTTCAGGTCGTTTTTGAATATCCGAGGGGATTTTCAGATTGCCTGCAGGTCGTTGTTTTAGGCCAGCAGACGTGGTGAAGTTAAACACTTGTCCAACACTTTGGATTCTTGCAGCAAAATTCGTGGCAATTATTTCATACCCTCCAAAGAGCAGAAGAATCACCAAGGCAAGTTTGCCGATCATGCCTGTGGTCTTTGATGATCTAATTTTCAATAACTGTTTCGATTGATTGATAATCCACTTCCCATGAAGTCCTATGTGTATACTAATTAGAAAGAGCGTTAAATAGGATATGCTAATGTGTGACATCTTAAACCATGCTTCATTACCAAGACGTAAATTGGGAAATAGTATTTTAGAAATAAATAATCCACTAACTATGATAAAGATCATCGCTATTAAAAATAATAAATTAAGTAGATAACCCAATCGGGTCTTTCCTGGAAGTGTTTTGTCAAATAGCCTGATTGTTACTTTCTTCACCCACTGTATATTTAATACGATATGAATAGCGATTCCGAGGCCAATTCCTATTCCCGCGATTTCGTGAAATAGCAATCCGCCAAAAACCATCTTATTGAAGAGTAATACGAAGGTAATAGACATAAGAACATCAAGGACTAATTTAAGGTAATTCTTGTTTTTCAAAATTTTTGCCTCCCGTAATTTTACTTATTGCTAATTATGAGGGACAAAGCTGAATGTACACTGAATTCTTCCTGAAAGCTCTCTTAAAACTGAGAGTCTAAGGTCTCCTTTGGGATCTCAGAAACAATATAAAAAAGCGCCAATCAGTCTATTAATCTGATCGGCACCCTTTTATGATATTATTTTCCTTTAAACCTAAACCCTTATCTCACTTCGAGAGGATGATAAAGGCTTTAAACCTTTTGGCATTTCTAGAGCTATTCAATATGATAAGACAGCTTTCTTGCTAATCTTCCTAAAGAACTCATAAAACCAAAACTAGCAATTTTAGAAATGACTTTGCCAAATTTACGATAGATTAAACTAAATAAAAGATAAGGTGCTTTTTGCTTGGGATGGTCTGGTATTCTCTTGAAAATATTTTTGAAAGAGTAAAATTCTTTGTAAATCCATAAATACCCCTTCAGTAACTCTTCTTGGGTCATCTGTTTAGGGGTAAAGACAACGTTTGAAGTATTGTAATGACTCAAGTCAAAATCAATAATCCTTCCCTCCGCAAAGAACCTTTCATATAAAACTGTACCGGGGTAGGGTGTGAGAATGTGAGCTGTCATCGTTTCCACTTTGTTTTTTACCAACCAGTCTAGAGTGTTTTGAAACACTTGGGGAGAATCATGATCAAAGCCAAAGACAAGGCTCGCATTTACCATGATACCCCGTTTGTGCAGCTCATTGATCAAGCGCTCATAATCTTCCCTTTTATTTTGGAACTTTTGAACACTTTGAATGGACTGTTCATTAATTGACTCGAATCCTATAAATAGGCTTTGGCAACCACTCTCTTGCATTAGATCTAATAAATCCAGATGACTGAGTAGGTTAGCCGATACTGCGGCATTCCATTTGAGACCAAGGGGTTTAATTTCCTTAAGAAATGCTTTGGTCCAGGGGATATTACCAATTAGGTTATCATCAATGAACATGACATGTTTAGTTTTTAGTCGTTTTATTTCTTCAATTACATTGGCTATTGGCCGATTGCGATATTGATGGTGTACATAATCACAACTATTGTAACAGAATTCACATTTAAAGGGGCACCCACGGCTGGCAACGACGATATTGGTATAGAGGTATTTCCCGGATGGGGTTAGGCTCCAGCGTGGAATGGGTATTTTACTAGGATCAACTAGTTTCGTGGAATAATAAATTGGTTTTAGTTGACCACTACTTACGTCAGAAAGAATATCAAGCCAAACTTTTTCTGCCTCTCCAATACAAACAGAATCTGCAAACTGTAAGGCTTCTTCAGGATTTGCACTGACATGAATCCCACCAAGGATAACCGGGACCTTTTTCTTGCGATAATACTCGGCAATTTGATACCCTCGATTTGAGGTATCAACATTCACTGTAATCCCAACTAAATCAGGGGAATCCTCTAAGTAAAGTGGATTTACATTTTCATCTTCAATGATCATTGAATGTTCCTTCGGAGTAAGAGCGGCTAATACTAAAAGGGACAAGGAAGGGGACATTAAGCGTTTAAACTCTGAATCCATAGGCCTAAGACTCATTTCTGGCTGGATTAATTTTACTTTCATTCCTGTTCCCTTTCTCTTTTAGACTGTCACACATCTCGATCTTTTAGCCTTGAGTGTCTTTGTCACGTTTGTATTCCAAAATATCTCCAGGCTGACATTCTAAGGCCTTACAAATCCCCTCTAAGGTTGATAATCGAATCGCTTTTGCCTTGCCATTTTTCAATATAGAAAGGTTAGCCATGGTTATTCCAACCTTCTCCGAAAGTTCTGTTACGCTCATTTTCCTTTTAGCCAGCATCACATCAATATTGATTATAATTGCCATTGTTTTCACCTCAAACCGTTAAATCATTTTCGGATTTTATCTCTATGGCATTTTTTAATAGCTTTTGAAGAACAGCAGCAAAGACTGCAACCACAATGCAACCAAAAATAATGACCATTCCAATTAAAATAATCCCTGGGGCATCGTCTACCTCTGCCATGAGATATATAAGCGGCATGAATACCACATACAGGGCACTGATGGTGATGGCACAGTTTTTGATATTCTTTAAAGCGGTTACAGATAATTCCGAAAACGCCTGGTTCTTGTCAATATAGCTTAAAAGTTTTAGAGTCTGGTATAATGCAACGAAGAATACTAACGCTGTTACATACAACCCAATTAAAAAGGGGTATTGCAAATAAGCTAACTGTGGATTCAATTCTGCAAAAAACTCAGCTATCTCAGGTAACAAAAAGATACACAAAGCAAGGACAGGAAGCCCCATAAGAACTACAACGACCTTTAGAAAGAGTGTTTCTGGTTTCATAAAAAGCACCTCACTTGTTTTATTGATTTGATTTTAACAGATGCTTTATCGTTTTGCAATAAACTATTATTGGTAATCGCTATATTATTGTTGAAATGTTGTAAAATATCCACCCTTTGAAATAATGATTTCAAAGGGTGGATATTTTCATGGATGCCTTGCCTGTTTTCATAGAAAACTATAGCTCTCAATTCTTAATCAATAACCTGTCGACATTCAGATAACCTGTTTATCCCTCCCTCAAAGCTATTTGACGGCCAACAGTTTATAAATTTGAACGACTACCAAAGGAATTAGTGACAGGCCAAAGACCGTTATAATCTGTCCGAAGTTTAGTGATACTACTTCGAAAACTCCTTCGAGTGGTCTTAAGGTTACCACCAGTGTCATTAATGAAAATCCGATAATAACTGACAGCCAAAGTGTCTTGTTAGTGAATACCCCTACGCGGAAAATTGATTCTTTGGATCTTGAGTTAAACCCATGTAATAGTCTGGAAAAACCCAGGGTTGCAAAGGCCATCGTAGTAGCCACCATAGTATCTCCTGTAGCCAGCCCAATATGAAAGGCAATTACTGTACTTAATGCAATTATAAAGCCTTCTGCTAACACCTCTAATCCAAACGATTTGTCTAGAATGTGAGCCTCTTTTCGTCTTGGCTTTTCCTTCATAACATTTTCATTGTGGGGTTCTAACCCTATGGCAATGGCCGGAAGGCTATCCGTTACAAGGTTGATAAAGAGTAAATGCACTGGCGCAAAAGGCACTGGCAGAGCAAGAATTGAGGCATATATTACCGTCAAAATTCCAGCAGTATTTCCCGATAACAGGAACTTTATTGAGTTTTTAATATTAGCGAATATACTTCGTCCATTAGAAACCGCCTTGATAATCGTGGAAAAGTTATCATCGGTCAAAACCATAGATGCAGCATCCTTAGCAACTTCTGTTCCCGTAATCCCCATTGCAATCCCTATATCCGCCTGCTTAAGAGCGGGAGCATCATTAACCCCATCACCAGTCATGGCAACTACATTACCCTTATCCTGCCATGCTTTTACGATTCTTATCTTATGCTCCGGGGATACCCTAGCATATACTGAAATAGTTTCCACTCTTTCTCTAAGGGCATCATCACTTAGTTCATCGAGCTCATAACCTTCCACAGCCTCCCTTTCATCCTTTAAAATCCCTATTTGTTTTGCTATAGCTGATGCAGTAATCTTATGATCACCTGTAATCATGACAGGCTTAATACCGGCATTTTGAGCACTGGCAATCGCCGGTGCTGATTCCTCTCTTGGAGGATCCATCATTGAAATAAGCCCTATAAATATAAGGTCCCTCTCATCCTCTAACTCGATTGTTTTTTCATCGTCAATTTCTTTATAGGCCAAAGCCAATACTCTTAAGCCACTTTCCGAGAAATTCCTGTTCACCTGCTCTATCTGGGTTCTTTCTTCCTGGGTTAAGGGCTCTAGTCCTTCAGCCTTTTGTATGCTTACCACTCTGGAAAGCATAACATCTAATGCTCCTTTAGTGAGCATCATAGTTTTACCGTCAAACTTATGTACAGTACTCATCAGTTTTCTATCTGAATCAAACGGAATTTCACCTAATCTTGGATAATCTTCCCTCATCCTTTCTTCATCTAAACCATAAATCTCTCCCAAATTCACAAGGGCTATTTCCGTTGGATCGCCTATTTCTTTATCCTTAACGGTTATTGCATCATTACATAACAGTGCAACCTGTACAAGTTTCTTTTCAAGCCATTTATCATGATCTAACTCATCGTGGTCTAAAACCTTCCCATCCACAAAAATCGTTTGTACTTTCATTTTGTTCTGAGTCAAAGTCCCGGTTTTATCTGAGCAAATTACGGAGACACTTCCCAGTCCCTCTACTGCCGGGAGCTTTCTAACAATGGCATTTTGTTTAGCTAGTTTCTGAGTCCCCATGGCCAGAACAATAGTTACGATAGAACTTAGAGCCTCCGGTATCGCTGCTACGGCTAAAGAGACAGCGAATAATAGTGATTCAATCAGAGCATGGCCTCTGGAGAGATTTAATGCAAAAATTAAGGCTGATAAGGCAAGAATTAGAACAGCAAGTTTCTTCCCAAAGTCATCCAGGTTGACCTGCAAGGGAGTTTTCTTTTCTTGGGCATTTTTGAGCAGACTGGCGATCTTTCCGATCTCAGTATTCATCCCAATGGCGGTTGCAATCACTACAGCCCTGCCATAGGTTACAAAACTTCCGGAGAAAACCATATTCTTCCTATCCCCTATGGCAATATGTTCTCCCTCAATGATCTCGGAATTCTTAAGGATACTCACAGACTCACCTGTTAAGGAACTCTCATCTGTCTGAAGACTATAAATTTCTAGAATTCTTCCATCTGCACTTACAAAATCCCCTGCGTCTAAGTATAGAATATCTCCCACGAGGATTTCCCTTGATGGAATTTCTACCTTTTGACCATTTCTTAACACTTTAGCATTCGGGGAAGATAAGGACTTTAAGCTCTTAAGTGACTGTTCTGCTTTCAGATGTTGTACAGTTCCCAAAATCCCATTAACAATAACTACAACGATAATTACTAATGTACTCTCAAATTTACCTAGAAAAGCGGAAATCGCTGCAGCGGCTAATAAAATCAGCACTAAGAAGTCTTTAAACTGTTCTAAGAATACCCGAATAGGACCTTTCCTGCCCTTGTCTTCCAATTCATTAAAGCCCTGTTCTTTTCTCCTGGTTACTACCGCTTCGTCACTTAGCCCTTTTTCCGTAACTCCTAATGTTTCCATCACTTTTGCAGCTGATAATCTATAAAACTCTTGCATCTGACTACTCCTCTCAATTGCATAACTCATGGCTATTATTCCTTGAAGAAAATAATAATATAACTGCTTTTGGCATAGGTTTAGTATATGTTTACTAAGGATTAATAATGATACCAAACTAAACAAAAAGTTTCTCAGTCGTAAGACCTGAGAAACTTTTTGTTTTAGTTTTTGCTACCAAGCAGAGCAGCTACAATGGACCCGACAAGAAACATAACAGTACACAAGATCGCGTAGGGAATAGAACTTGGCAATCCCGGAAAAATGACAATAACTGATCCTAAGACTAGTCCAATCATAACAGCGTATGTTAAGGTACTAAATTTACTAAATAAGAATTGGATAAGATTACTTGTAATAATTATACCAATCACAACTCCTAAACCCAAAGTGATAATAACAGAAATATTAAAGCTAGAGATAGCATTTATTACTGTTGGATAGACGCCCAGTAATAACAAAACTAAAGAACCACTTATTCCGGGTAAAATCATTGCAGAACTTGCAATCCAACCAGAGAAAAAAAGAAATAGGTAATTACCCAAGGTTAAGTTAGTCCAGATTGACTCTAAGTTACCTTCACGAATAAAGCTGGTAGATGCCACTAATAAAGCGGCAAGTACAAGAGAAAGGTAATGAGAAGATTTAAAGGTTTTTCGGAAATTTGCTGTCCGAAGTAAAAACGGGATAATTCCTAAGATTAACCCAGTAAAAAAGAAGAACAATGGCATAGAGTGAGTGACTATAAGCCATTCGATTACATGGCTAAATGTTGCTAAAGAAATACCAATACCAAGCATTATTGGTGCTAAAAAAACTAAATGTTTCCGCCAATCCTTGCTAAATATCCCATTAATCGAAGCAATTAACTCATGATAAATACCTAAAACCATAGCAATTGTACCACCACTAATACCGGGGATCAGATCAGTGATCCCCATTACAATACCACGAAGAACATTACTCATAGTTCACCTTTATCTCCTCTTTATCTTTTTTTGCAGCATATCTACGCGCACTTGGATAGCTTAAGGTTAGTATTTCTTGTAAAAATATACTAAACTTGTTTTAGTATGTTCATTAGAATGTTTGTTTGGAACAATTGGAACGACGGCGGCCCAACCCTAAAAGATCACCTAGTAAGTATGTACATTAAAACAAGCTATGCTTAGCAGAATACTGCCAAGCATAGCTTGTCTAAGTAATCTCTTGCCTTCACTCCTTGTAATAGAAGAAACCTCGAGTTCCAAAATCATGAAGTATAATACTACCCTTTGATTTTTGGTCTTCTCAATAATCCATAAATAAGCAATGCCCCTACATCACATATTACAATAATAATACCCATAGGTACTGCATTATTACTCCCGCCTATACCTACTAAAGGCGCTACGAAGGCACCAAAAATAAAGGAAAGCAGGCCAAGCAATGCAGAAGCGCTGCCTGCAGCATGCCCATAATTCTCCATGGCCAGTGCCGCGCCGGCTGTGCCTACTACACCAACACAAGAGACCACAAAAAACAAGGGTATTAAGACGACTGGAAGACTCGCCTTAAATAGTATGGCAAGCAGTAAAACAATACTGCTCACGGCAGCAAGAGTAAGTCCCCCTGCATATAACCTAACCCCCTCTACTCTAGGGGCTAGTCTACCCGTGATTTGCCCGGCGAGGATAATACCTAGACCATTCAGGGCAAAAATCAAACTAAAAACTTGCGGAGAAGCACCATATATAGTTTGGATGACAAAAGGCGAACCGGAAATATAAGCAAACATGGCTGCAGTCACAAATCCTTGGGGCAATGCATATCTAATAAAATTACGATCGGAGATAAGTTCCCTGTAGGTATTTAGAGTCTTCGAGAAACCACCTGTAGAACGACTTTTAACCGGCAGTGTCTCCTTTAATCCAAAAAATACGGCTAAAAACATTGCGAGGCCAGTTATAGCCAGGGTAACAAAAATCCCTCTCCATGAGGTGAACTGCATGAGCTGTCCACCTGCTATGGGAGCCATAATAGGGCCCAATCCATTGACCAACATCAATAAGGATATAAACTTCATCATTTCGGCGCCTGAGTAAAGGTCTCTGACCATAGCTCTTGAAATCACCATTCCTGCCGAACCCATTACGCCTTGAATAAACCTCAATGCAATTAGACCACCAATTGATGTACTTATTGCGCATAAAAGAGAGGCGGCGGTAAAGGCGATCAGGCCTATCAACAAGGGGATGCGGCGCCCTCGGATATCACTTATAGATCCCATCAATAATTGTCCCAAGGATATTCCAAGTAAGCAAGCAGTTATGCTTAGTTGAGCCAAGGATGCGCTCGTATTGAGGTCTGTTGTTAATGAAGGAAGTGATGGTAAATACATATCAATTGATAGGGGCCCAATAGCTGCCAGGGAACCTAGTACAAAGGCTATCCAATAGCGTAGTTTTTTTGAACCTGACAATTCTTTTCCTGTTAAAATTCCATGCTTACTGCTGCTTAAAGACATATTATGTTCCTTTCCTTTGTTCCCTAGGGAAACATTTCATTACACCCTCCATTAACAGATTTACAAAAGGGTATTGATATTTACTAAAATAGTTTATTGTCCTCAAAAATGTTTGTCAACCTGCAAGCCGACATACTAATTAAATTCATAAGTTTTTCACAACTTATTCATTAGTTCTTCATTTTAATCCGGTATAGTACAACTATAACTTGTCCCAAGAAAATGGAGGGTAATTAATGAAAAAGATCGCAACAGTAATTACGACAGGACTCATGGTATTAGCTTTCTCTAGCAATGCTTTTGCTTCTACAGCCGTATCTGAAATGGCTAGAAGCAAAGGAGGTCAAGCTGTAGCCCAATGTGCTCAGGCAATGGATAAAGGCGTATCTGAGTGTGCTCAAAAGCCAATTTGCAACGAATAGAACCAATATGGGGTCCATTGGCTGATTAGTCAATGGACCCTTTCTTCATCTTCTATTCTTTCAAAGCGTAGAAACTATTCGACTTTGATTTTAATAGTATATACGGCATTATATCCATAACCTTTTCTATTCCACTTTGCTTTAAAGGGTTGGATATGTCCATATGAATCCTTGGCTCTCGCCATGAGCGTATACTCGCCTTTATTAGAGACTTTCCAGACATAGTTCCAGAATGTCCATGAATATAGCTGGGATTGATCTTGAACAAGATTAGCCTTATGCCAGCTTTTACCTCCATCTGTGCTTACTTCAACTTCTGTGATTACACCCGTCCCTGTCCAGGCGATACCTTCAATGAGATGTTTTCCTTTATCCAGAATTGAATAGTTTAGTGGCTGCCGAATAATTGAATTAACATTAATCTGAGCTACTGGTATTTTACCTATATCACTATCTTTATATGGATAATAGTTATAATCAATCTCCTGAAATGGCCCTTTAAAGTGATGATCAATAACAATAATTCGTTTCACCCATTTTATTGATGCCATTGCGTACCATTGGGGTACAATCAGCCTTAAAGGGTAGCCATGCTTAAATGGAAGAGGCTTACCATTTAGTTCATAGGCAATGAGTGTATCGGGATGAAGTGCCTTTTGAATAGGCAAGCTTCTCGTAAAATGGAAGCTACCTTCCAAATCCTTTCGTTTGCCGTAGTCATATGCCTCAAAAACGACCTCCATAGAAGTACTTTTCAATCCTGTTAATGCTAGGAGATCCTTAAGAGGTACCCCTTTCCATAATCCCTGACTAATAGCTCCATCTTCCCATTGCTCCCCATAAACCTTCGGATCAAAAAACGCCCTGTTATTACCTGAGCATTCAAGAGGCAGAACCAGGTGTTTTGAGGGCATTCGTATTATATCTTCATATTTAAAAATTGTAGGTCTCATTACTTCTCCTACTATCGGAAGGAAATAAGCCTCTTGTGTTTGGGTTGGGTACTCAAAGTGATTTCTTATAAAGAAATATTCGGTGGGTGTGATGTTTTGACGGATAAAATGAATAGGAGTTTCCTGGTTTTCAGGGTTCAATTCTCTGGTAGTTAAATTAGGGATTGTTCCAGGTTTGACAATATCCAAAGTATCACCCCTATCAATTTAGCAATATCATAAAGCGAAGATTGATACCTTAAATTTATTAGTCAGTGCTGCAAAGTAATATCAAATAATAAATGTAATATTTACCATATTTTCCCCAGCTCCCAACAACGATTAGGGATGTATTTTTTTACATATTTAGGCTGTTATTGGAGAAGTTAAGCATAGTTAAGGTCATACTAAATTAATAGAGGTGGAACTATGCAAACTGTCAACAATCAAGAGATTATGAACGAGGATTTTAAAATGGTTCAACAAAACGTAAGTCAGTTTCAAGAGGGATTTAAACTATCAAAATCCGGCTTCGACACTACTATGCCAGGACACACAACAAGCCATCCACAAAACATGGTTTTACGTCAGGAGCCTAGAACCGTAAGATCTGAGGGTTCTGGAATTAGTCTAAACGCTGATGTTCGCTTAGAAATGGGTCTAATGCTTGATGACCATTTATGCTCTTTTAATGTTGCCTTACACCAGTATACAAAGCATCATTGGTTAACAGAAGGAGCAGAATCTTTTCTCAGTTTGCACCATTTGTTAGACGAACATATTGATGTTACTCAAGACCATATCGATAAAATCGGTGAGCGCGTAGCAAGATTAGGGGTAGTTCCTACGGCACATCCTGTGACACAGCATGAAATATCCTATATCAAACACGAAGTTGAAGGCCGATATACTATGCGTGACTTTTTACGCAACGACCTTGAGCATGAATTAAAAATCCAACTTATGCTGCGTAAAACCATTGAACGTGCTCATGAACTTAAGGATTTTGGCACAGTAGAGGTTTTAGAAGAGGTTTTACTTAAGCGTGAAGACTTAGGATATCACCTATGGAGTGTGTTGGAAGATGACTCTTTGGTAAGAGGAATGAATCATTTACTTGACAGGAATGACGATATCTCTCACACACGCCCCATTAATCCAAAGCTTCAGTGAACAAATAAATTATTGCTGAGCTTCTGTGACTAACAAAGATGGAACAGAGTTCATGATTGAAGCCGGAGGCGTCATTAAAATGAGACGCTCCGGCTTCAAATAGTTTCGGTGATTTATTTTAATGTTATATTATAGGGATCATTTAAAGAACTAATCATTTGCCTAGCCAGTAATAAGCTTTTTTCTCCCGGAATATTTATTGCCCAGAATTTGCGCAAAGACCTGGTAATCAAGGCCGTTTTTTGCCAATTCAGTCATTTCGTTATCAATATCTACGTTATTTCCGTCATTGCGAATCGTAGTAGAATTATCAACTATTACCCTTGCTTTGATTGCCTGAATGTTTATAAACGAGGTATCAAGGTGTCTAGTGTCTGTTCTATGTAAAGAGAGTCTATCCTTGTTCTGGGCTTGTCGTAGAACGTCTTCAAACTCCACATGTGATTTCTTAAATCCAGGAGTATCAACATTTGCCAAATTGTTAGCGATTACCTTTTGCCGTAGAGCAGAGGCCTCCAGTTTTTTTTCCAACATAATCATAAGAGGAGTAACGAGAAGATCCATAATCTCATCCTTCCAATAATAACTTGAATAGCAAGAGCATAACACATTCTATGTACCGTCGGCAATATCATTGTGAAGACCCTACGTAAAAATGGTGAAGCGCAATCAGTTCTATTTATGGTTGACAACGATTAGAAACGAACTGGTTTCGGCCATTTTTCTTCGCTACATACATTTTCTGGTCTGCTTGATCAATAAGTTCCTGAGGATTAATACTATGTGATGGAATCAATGCGGCGACTCCGATGCTCACTGTTACACGTCCTCTTCCACTGGCAAATTCATGTTTAATGTTCAATTCCCATATTTCGTTTTGAATACGTTTAGCAACAATTTCTGCCCCTTCAATGTCCACATTGGGCATCACCACTAAAAATTCTTCCCCTCCATATCTCCCCACAAGATCTTCGGATCTAAATAGAGATTTTTTAATTGCTGCTGCCACTGCTTTGATGACTTCGTCTCCTTGTAGATGCCCATAGTTATCGTTATAATTCTTAAACTCATCAATATCGATCATCATAACTGAGTAGGGCAACCGATATCTCAAACAGTTGCTCCAATGTATGTTAAAAAACTTGTCAAGCCCACGTCGGTTATAAATTTTCGTTAACCCATCCTGCAAGCTGAGGCTTTCTAAGGAATCCTTTTCCTGCTGCATTTTCGTCAGTTCCTTTAGTCTTTCTTCAAGCTCCACAAGCTGCTTTTGAATGGTTATTCTCTGCAAATAAAGTTCCTTAAATATCCTTGCTTTACTTCTAAGGACAATGGGGTCTATAGGTTTCGACAGGTAGTCTACCGCACCAACTTCATAGCCCTTAAAGATTGATTTCTGTTCCTTACTTATAGCTGTTACAAAAATAATTGGAATACTTTTGGTTTTTTCGATACTTCTTAAAAGCTCCGCCACCTCAAAACCATCCATGCCAGGCATCTGTACGTCCATAAATATTACGGCAAAATCATGTTCAATGCATAAGGACAAAGCTTCTTCCCCAGACATTGCTTTAATAATGTCCAAATCCGGATCCGATAGAACACTTTCCATTACCAAATGGTTCTCTTTTAAATCATCGACTATTAATAATTTCACACGCTCAATCATCTATTCTCTCCAGCACTTATAATAATTTGATTTAATCTAGATCCTATTTCCTCAAGCCCAATGATTTCATTAGGGTCAGCATGCTTGATTGCATACTCCGGCATTTCTCGGGCTTCTGCAGTATTAGGATTTTGAACAATCGTATAGCCTCCCGCTTCTCTAATCAGCTTCAGGCCTTGTCCTCCATCTTGGTTTGCGCCTGTCAAAAGCATTCCTATGGCACTTTCACCAAAGGTATCAGCTATACTTTCAAAGGTAACATCAATGGAAGGTCTGGCAAAGCAAACCTTTTCTGTAACCGTGAGTGTAAACATCCCGTCTTTCTCAATCAGTACATGGTAGTTGGGTGGTGCTATAAAAACTGTCCCTCTTTTAATTTGCATTTTATCCTCAATTTCGTATACATTCATGTGAATCATGCCCGAGACAATTGTTCTCAAATAGCTTTTACTGCTTGGACTTAGATGCTGAATAATGATAATTGCTACTTCACTTGCATATCGGAAATTATGCAAAACCTTCTTCAATGCATTGATCCCGCCAGCAGATCCCCCTATTGCCAAGATATCGTATTTCATAAGCGGTACCCCTAAGCTTTTAGATGCTTACGATATAGTTTAAATTCTTCACTTACAGTATCAAATTTTTCAAATACATCACTATAAACTAGGGATTCTTTTGATCCCAGGCAAAGATAGCCACCCTTAATCAAGCTGTCTAGAAACAATCTATTAACCCGATTCTGCAATGTTCTGTTAAAGTAAATTAATACATTCCTACAGATTATTAAATGCATTTCTCCAAAGGAGCCATCTGTCACTAGATTATGTTCAGCAAAGGTAATCCGTTTCTTCAGCTCAAGGTCTAGTATTGCATTATCATACTTTGCAAAATAATAATCCGAAAAAGAGCGTGTTCCGCCTGCTAAAATATAATTCTTTGTATACTCCCTAATTGCTTCTAGTGAATAGATCCCATCTTTAGCTTTTTCAATTATTTTTTGATTAAAATCCGTTGCATAAATCTGACACCTATCGTAGAGTCCACATTCTTTTAATAAAATAGCCATAGAATAGACTTCTTCACCAGAGGAACAGCCTGCATGCCAAATGTTTATTTTTGGATAGGATTGTAATATCGGAATTATGTTCTCTCTCAAATACTTAAAAAATGACGGATCTCTAAACATTTCTGTCACATTTATTGAAAAGTCCAACAGGACATCTCTAAAAAAAGCCTCATCTTCAATCAATCTATGGGTCAGCTCCAGGATGTTGTTAAGTCCACTTTTGACAAGGCGGCCCTTTATCCGCCTTTTTATATGAGCACGGGAATATTCACTAAAATTATACCCATATTTCAGTTTAATGGCTTCAATACAAAGAAAGGTCTCGACATCTTCATTATTATGTTTAAAATCAAAATCATTCATTTATGACATCCACACCTTAATCAAGGATAATAACCGACCTGCCTCTACTGGCTTTGTCAAATAGTCATTCGCTCCAGCGCTGATACATTTATCTCTATCATCACTCATCGCCTTAGCTGTCAGGGCTATAATGGGAGTGTTTGTCCCTTTAATAGTTTCTCGTATTTGTTTAATTGCTTCATATCCATCCATTTTTGGCATCATGATATCCATCAAAACCAAGTCTACTTCATTTTTCTCAAATTGCATGACTGCTTCAAACCCATCCTTCGCCACTATAACTCGCATTCCATTCTGCTCCAGTAGATGCATTAATGCGAACACATTTCGACTGTCATCATCTGCTAATAAAACACGAACACCCACTAAAGAACTTTTGTCATCTAGTATGATCCTGTCCACAGGTCCTTGGTCTAAGAAGTTTCGCTCGACATCGTGCAGAAACAATGAAACTTCATCCATTAATCGGTCTTTGGATTTTGGACTTTTTAGAATGATGGTTTCAGCATATTTATTGATGTTATCAATTTCATCCAAATCAATTTCTTCTTCAGTATAAATGATAATTGGTATCTGAATATCTAATTCTTGTCGTAGTCTTGTCATAAAGTCGACCCCGTTTGTATCTGAAAGCTTTATGTCTAATATGATACATCCATAGGTCTCTGTTTTCAGGTCCTCGATAGCTTGTTTACCCGTCAATACTTTATGAATTTGAACTTGTCCCAGTTGTGTAAACTTTTTAAAGTCCTCATCCCCGCAGGCACCGACAACTAAAATCTTCTTTCGACCTTCTGAATCAACTCTTTCAATTTTTGCTAAGGTTTTATAGATTGACTTAATATCCACCGGTTTCTTTAGAAATCCGATAATGCTCTTTGGCATTCCTTCAAAACTATCCCCTTCGCTGATATCTTCAGAACCTGAGATCACATGGATGGGGATGTTTTTTGTCGTCTCATCTTCAGATAGCATTTTTGCCAAAATCATGCCGTCCATATCTGGCAGCCCGATATCAAGAATAATTCCCGTTGGTTTATCCGATTTTGCTTTTTTGATGCCATCTTTCCCAGTATATGATATTGTAACAAGATATCCTTTTTCCTCAGCCAGGTCAGATAAAATCTGAGCAAATGTTGGATCGTCTTCAATAATCAGTATTCTTTTCTTATTTCTATCTAAAGGATTTGCTAATTTTGATTCATCATCATCATCTTCTCGACGTTTCTCTGAAACATCATAGTTGTCCATTATTTCAATAGCACTCAGGACATCCGATTGTTGTTTATCTGGAATGGGATTCCTTGGTATCACCAACATAAACTTACTGCCTTTATTCTCTTCACTTTCAAGAAGAATGTTCCCACCTAAAAGTTTTGCCAGTTCAAGAGAAATTGTTAGTCCAAGTCCCGTACCACCGTATTGTCTGCTCGTTGTGCCGTCGGATTGCTTAAAGGCCTCAAAAACTTCTTGTTGCTTATCCTTTGGAATTCCGATCCCCGTATCCGTAACTTCTATGGCAATATAGTCTTTCGGCTGAATCATCAAAGCTTTTTCTTTATTGTTTAAAGTTCTTAACCGAACACTTACATACCCTTTGTGGGTAAATTTTATAGAATTAGATAGTAAGTTTTTGATGATTTGGTTAAGACGTAAGGAGTCTGTTATTATATAATCCGGCATCCCATCTTCAATAGAAATCTTAAAATCAAGCTTTTTAATGTCTGCCAAGGACTCAAACATATTTCGATTTTCAGTCACGATCTCTGTCAAATAGACTTTCTCATTATTAATTTGAAGCTTCCCGGCCTCGAATTTTGACAGGTCGAGAACCCCATTAATTAAGGTTAGCAAATCTTTGCCTGAAGAATGAATTGTACTAGCAAATTCCTTCTCTTTATCAGACAATGGTTCATCTGCCTCTTTGCTGGCTAAAAGCTGAGATAGCACTAAGATACTATTAAGGGGGGTTCTAAGCTCATGAGACATATTCGCCAGAAATTCCGACTTATATTTATTAGCTTTTTCTAAAGCTTCTGCTTTTCTAACCATTTCATCCTGAGTTGTTACTAAAGCAATATTTTTTTCATCTAAAATGCGCTTTTGCTCTTCCAGCTGTTTAGAATGAGTTTCAAGTTCCTCGTTGGTAACTCTTAGTTCTTCCTGCTGAATTTGCAGTTTGCCTTCTGACTCCTTTAAGGCTCTGGCTTGTTCTTCTAACTCTTCATTGCTCTGACGAAGTTCTTCCTGCTGAACCTGTAATTCTTCTGACTGATGGAGGGTTTTGTCGAGGAGATTCTTCATACGTTGTCTTACCTTGACAGTAGACAGGAGTCTACCCATCACTTCTGATAGGGTCTCAAGCATACTTATCTGTTTGGTCTGTAACTCCTTAAAACTCGCAAGTTCAATAATTCCTACAAGTTCTCCTTCACTAAGGCATGGTATAACAACAACTGAATTGGGCTTTGCATTCCCCAATCCGCTTTGAACCCGTATATAATCATCTGGTAGTTCATGAATGATATACATTTTTCTCTCTTTAATAACCTGTCCAATAACTCCTGCTCCGGGTTCAATCCTAGACTCTATCCCTTTTCGATTAGTGTAGGCATAGGAAGCACTTAATTGGAAAACACCCTCCTCATTTGAGGTATAAAAAGCCCCCATAAGCATGTTAAAGTTTTTACAAAAATAACTGACGACCTTATTAGATATAATATTCATATCCTCTTCAAGCCTTACAATTTCCGACAGGTCAGTTTCTGAAGTTTTTAGCAAGTTTTGATACCTTATATCTTCTATCAACTCTTTGAGTTTTAGCATAAATAGATTAAATGCTTTTGACATTTTTCCGATTTCATCATTTGTAGTCTCAGGTAACCTAAAATCAGTATTCGCATCGCTAGACGCAATACTCTCAAACGTATCTTTTAAGAAATTGATCGGGTTTAAAACAAGTTTTAGAATACCTATAATCACAATACTTCCTATAACAATAGCTAAGAGGAATATAATCCCTACAAATAAACTGTTTCTTTGATTTGATAACACTATTTGAGCCTTAAAAGTATTTACCTCTTCTAAGGAAGACGCTTTTATTTTCGCGGTCAGCGCAGATATTTTCGGACCTAATGAATCCATTTCGCTATGTGTTTTATCAAGCTTTTCAATATTCTGATGGAGCAGTTCCATATTCGTCTTGTACAAAGGTATGTATTTTGCCAGTGTATAATACTCCGTCTTATAATTTATGTTTTCTTCAATTCCTTTTAGTGAACTCAGATTTTCTTCAAATAGCTGGTAATTAGCAATATATAAGTCAAATTCATTCGGCTGATGAAAGTCAATATACTTTGACCCACTGAGTCTCGCAGTCAGTAAGTGTGTAAGTGCATTTGTTACTTCAGAAGACATCTCATAATCATTTCTGTTTTGAGCTGTTTCGTTCATTATAGTTAGAGCATCTGTTAGTTCCCTACCGTTAATCGTTAACTCGTTTAGATTGGCAGTAATGTTATTCGATAACATAACATAGATATCAAAATTAAGCTGGTATTCATTGGCTTTCAAAATGATTTGCTCAACATAATCAATTCTTTCTTTATCTTTAGTAATTTCTATCAGTCTTGAAATAGCCTTTTTCATGTTTACATCTATCTCTTTATATTGGTTTATAAATTCAATACTGTTAACTGCTTGATATTTATTAAATGCAAGCCTTTGGGCATAAAGGTATGAATCAATTTCATTAGAAAGCTCACCCTGTTCTGTGAGTTTACTGAAATTATCAAATTGACGACTGTTATTTAAGAGTCCTAATAAACCAACCATGGCTGATAAGAGCATAATTAGAAATACTACTACAAATCCGATGGTTGCTTTTGTTTTTAGACTCAATGTTTTAAATATTTTTATCAAAATGTTTTTCCCTCCATAGATGCTAGAATCCGTTATTAATGATTGTATACTTTTTAATTTTTCAGCTTTTTGACCATCCTGGAAGAGAAAATATTTGGTAGGTCACGATAATTTGGATAGAAGGTAAAAGAAAGAGGAAACATCATTGGCCTCCAGCCTTGTTCCTCTTTCCCAGGTTCCAATATTTAATATAATCTTAACTGAAGAAATCTGGACTGTCCAGACTTATTTAAAGTTAATTCACCCGGTGGTATCCTTTCGGGAGGCATATCCCCAGTACTACAAGGTCTCTTGACGAAACGAATAAACCCCTTATCTCCTCGGAAGGATGATAAGGGGTTTTCTTTACATACCTAAGGCGTTTAAGTGCTCAGAACTAGGGACGCCATCAGGAGTCCAACCTCGGACCGTATAATATTCGGGGAGCAATTCCTCGATTCGATGAACATGTCCTTTAGAAGGACCCGATGGAATTGGTTCTTTAAGAAACCGCTTCGGTAAGGTATCATCCGCTTTTGTGTATCCTATACGCAAGTTATGGAGACGTTCGTTATTCCAAACCCGTTCGCCACAGGCCAGAAGTTCTTCATCCGTATAATCAAAGCCTGTTATGGCATTAATCAGCTTTTTGTAGTCTGATAATCCTAGAGCGAAGGATGAGAAGAGGCATAGGCCAACTGAGTCTATGACAGCGCTTAGGTCTTGGGATGCCTTAACAGTTTTAGCTTTTCCTTTGATACTGAATCGATCGGGTTTCTCAGCAGTTCCTAGAATTTCAGGGGGTATACTATACCCTCGGACATGACAGCCCCCCCGATTACTGGTGGCATAGGATAAACCCTGGCCTTGAACCCCACGGGGGTCACAAGCAGGGAGTTCTTGCTTTTTAACGCTCATGGAGAGTTCTGCAGCCCCATAACCTTTCGCTAAGCGATAGGATCCTAAGGCCATTTTTGCCCCTAAGCCTTCCCGATAGGCAATCTTTCGGATCCATTCAACCATTCCTTGGGCATGGCCGAATTCTAAAGGAGTACCTTCCAGTTCTTCAGTCTTTATGTATCCACGCTGGAATAATTCCATACCGGTAGCTATTGTAACACCAACAGAAATCGTGTCCAAACCGAACCGATTACACAAATCATTGGCTTGGTGAATGGCTTGATAATCCTGAACACCACAATTTGAGCCAAAGACCCAAACGCTCTCATACTCCGGACCGCCGCCTTCCCCTTCTTCCCAATCGCAATAGCGACCACAAGCAATTGGGCAGCGATAGCAGGATTCTTTTTTCACGAGATATTTTTCAGTCATGGTCTCTCCACTGAGTTCATCTGCATTTTCATTATAGGATTCTTGGAAGTTATTGACGGGATAGACTCCATTCTCATTCATTATATTGACTAAAATAGCCGTGCCATAGGTAGGCAGCCCTTGGCTCGTTACACCGTTTTCTTGAATCTTGTTCAGGACATCCGTTAATACTTCGTTCAAAGCATTTGGTTCAGCATGCTCAACTCTTCCGGTTCCCCGAACTATGATAGCCTTAATATTTTTAGAGCCCAACACAGCCCCGACTCCGTTTCGACCGGCAGCCCGGTAAAGATCATTCATAACCGAGGCCATAAATGAGAGGTTTTCACCGGCAGGTCCAATGGTTAACACTTTTGCCTGATCATCCCCGAACTCCGCTTTAAGAATTGAGGTTGTCTCATAGACGTCCTTACCCCAGATATGGGCTGCATCCTTGATTTCAACCTTGTCATCCTCTATGGAGAGATACACCGGAGCATCAGCCTTTCCTTCTAGTACGACCATGTCATAACCCGCAAATTTTAATTGAGGTCCCCAAAATCCACCAGAGTTAGACGCTGCTAAGGTGCCGTTGAGGGGGGATTTAGTAACAACCATGAACCGACCTGAGGTCGGAGCCTTGGTACCCGTCAGGGTTCCAGCAGCAATAAACACTTTATTCTCGGGAGAGAAGGCATCTACTTCTGTAGGTACTTCTTCTGTAAACATCTTTCCAGCAAGACCCCGTCCTCCTAAGAATTTCTTAGCTAGTTCTAGCTTAAGCCCTTCGGTCTTGATGCATTTATCCGTCAAATTAACTCGGAGAATTCTTCCCCTATACCCGCCCATTTCCTTACCTCCGCAGAACAATCTAATTGTTATCAATACATTCCCTTATTTCTCACCAGATTATTCATACCTCAGACCCATAGGTAAGGATAATCATGAATTATGCCGCTCAATCTGGGAGATATTAGTTTAAACTGTAACACTATCAGGAGTTGAAGCAATTGGAAGACATCTCTAAATTAATTGATAAGTACCGTGGCAGCCATGGAGGGTTGATACCCCTACTGCAAGAGGCCCAGGACCAAGCAGGTTATCTGTCTAGGGAAACCTTGGAGCAGATCGCCGAAGGTATGAAGTTATCCCTAGCTAAAGTGCTGGGAGTAACAACCTTCTACTCCCAGTTCCACTTAAAACCTCGAGGCAAAAATATTATTCGCATCTGTATGGGCACCGCCTGTCATGTTCGAGGCGGGGCCTCGATTATGGCCAAGCTGGAAGAGGAATTAGGGATTAAAACCGGGGAGACCACCAAGGATCTGGAATTTACTCTGGAGTCTGTGGCCTGCATCGGCGCTTGCGGCTTAGCCCCGGTAATGTCTATCAATGACGATATCCATGGGAAATTAACTCCGGAGAAAATTCCCGAAATCTTAGCCAAATACCGTAGGCAGGAGGCGGTTTAGTGAAAGAAATTCTCGTTTGCGGCGGTACCGGGTGTATTTCCGGCGATTCCAGACTTGTCCACGATGCCCTTGAACAAGAACTGTCCCGCCAGGGTTTGGAGGCCGAATTTAAACTTAAATATACCGGCTGCCACGGTTTCTGTGAACAGGGACCGGTTATCCTAGTGACGCCGAAGGATAACTTTTATTGCAAGGTAGCACCTCAGGATGTACCAAATCTTATCCATCAGCTCAAGGAAGGAAAGGTCTATGATGAGTTACTGTATGTAGAGCCGACAACCAACGAAAGGATACTGACTCGCCATGATGTTCCCTTCTATAAAAAACAACAACGCCTGGTACTTAAGAACTGTGGGATTATCGATCCGGAAAATATTGATGACTATCTAAGTTCATGTGGATATAAGTCATTGCAAAAAGTCCTTAAACTGCAGCCTGAGCAGGTCATACAAGAAATCAAGACCTCGGGTCTTAGGGGAAGAGGCGGGGGCGGGTTCCCCACAGGGACAAAGTGGGACTTTGCCAGAAAATCCGTCGCGGATAATAAGTACATTATTTGCAATGCGGATGAAGGGGATCCCGGGGCGTTTATGGATCGAAGTCTTTCCGAAGGGGATCCACACGCAGTCCTGGAAGGAATGTTGATTGCTGGGTATGCCATTGGTGCTCAGGAAGGTTATATCTATATTCGGGCGGAATATCCCTTAGCCGTAAAGCGGTTGTCCATAGCCATTGAGCAGGCTAAAGCAAGAGGTTACCTGGGCAAAAACTTATTAGGGAGTAAATTCGATTTCTCTATCAAAATTAAACAAGGCGCTGGGGCTTTTGTTTGCGGCGAAGAAACCGCTCTGATGGAATCAATTCAGGGCAATCGGGGTATGCCAAGGCCTAGGCCCCCTTACCCTGCAGTGAAAGGGCTTTGGGACCGCCCCAGCAACATAAACAATGTAGAAACCCTAGCCAATGTTCCAGTGATTATGGAAATGGGAAGTGAACGATACGCTCAGATCGGCACAGAGAAGAGCAAAGGCACCAAGATATTTGCTTTGACTGGTAAGGTTAATAACACCGGGCTGGCGGAGGTGCCTATGGGCATTACTCTCAGGGAAGTCGTCTTTGATATTGGGGGCGGAGTCAGCGATGGCAAGAAGTTTAAGGCTGTACAAATCGGTGGGCCGTCGGGAGGCTGCCTAACGGAAGAACATTTAGACCTCCCTATTGATTATGATTCCCTTCTAGAGGCAGGGGCCATGATGGGCTCCGGCGGCTTGGTGGTTATGGATGAATCCACCTGCATGGTGGAACTTGCCCGCTTCTTTCTTTCCTTTTCCAGGCATGAATCCTGTGGTAAATGTACGCCTTGCCGAGAGGGAAATACCCGACTCTTAGAGATTTTGCAGAGAATTGTGGAAGGCAACGGGGAAATGGAGGATCTGGATCGACTTCAGAGCTTAGGTGAGAACATTATTCAATCCTCGCTCTGCGGCTTAGGTCAGACTGCACCTAACCCCATCTTAAGTACCTTAAAATACTTCCGGCAGGAGTATGAGCTGCATGTTAAGAATAAGGTCTGCCCAGCCGGGGTTTGCAAGGCTTTGTTGAGTTATAAGGTTATGGAAGATAAATGTAAGGCTTGCGGGCTTTGTAAGAAAAGCTGCCCGACTGAAGCTATCACCGGTGAAAAGAAACAGGCGCACAAAATTGATGTTTCAAAGTGCGCTCAATGCGGCGTTTGCATGGAGAAATGTCCCTTTGACGCCATTATCAGGGGTTAGGAGCGTGATCGTTTGGTCTCAATTACAATCAACGGCAATCAATACAGCGTTCCCGCCGACTATTCTATTTTGAAGGCGGCGGAGGAAAACGGGATAAACATTCCAACTCTTTGTTATGAAGAAGGCTTGACGATTACCGGTTCTTGCCGAATGTGTGTTGTGGAAGTTAAAGGGGTCAGGAAACTGCTGGCTTCCTGTGCTACTCCCGTTACCGAGGGTATGGAGGTACAAACCGAATCTGAGCGGGTGATTTCGGCCCGCAGGGATATTTTAAGGCTGCTTATCGCTAACCATGACCTTCGGTGTCTTACCTGTGAGCGCAATGGGGACTGCAGACTGCAGGACTACTGTTATCGCTATAAGGTCGAAGATACCCCTTACAAGGGGGATAAAAAGCATTATCCTATTGACACGGATAATCACTTTTTTATCCGAGACTATAGTAAATGTATTAAATGCGGCAAGTGCGTTTCCATCTGTGCTGAAGTCAACGGCGCTCATGTCTATGACTTCATGGAACGGGGCTTTGATACGAAAGTTACTTCAGCCTTTGATGATACCCTCCAAGAGACAACCTGTACCGCCTGCGGGATGTGTGTTAATGTCTGCCCGGTGGGGGCTCTGGTAGAAAAATCCGTGCTCTGGGAAGGCCGACCTTGGGAGGTAAAAAAGGTCACTACCACCTGCTCTTATTGCGGGGTAGGCTGCCAATTAAAGCTTAAGGTTAAGGATGACCGAATCATTGGCGTCACTGCCGATAAGTCCGGATCCAACTTAGGGCACCTTTGTGCCAAGGGCCAGTTTGGCTGGGAATATGTTCATTCTCAGGATCGTTTGACTGACCCCTTAATTAAGCGCAATGGGGTTTTCGAGAAGGCCTCCTGGGAGGAAGCTCTCACTTATGTTGCTCATCGTCTCCAAGGAATTTTACAGGAACGCGGCGGCCAAGCTTTCGCGGGCTTGAGCTCGGCTAAATGTACTAACGAAGAAAACTATCTCTTTCAAAAATTTATGCGAACAGTTCTCCATACTAACAATGTTGATCACTGTGCCCGCCTCTGACACAGCTCCACCGTTGCCGGTCTGGCAACAGCGTTTGGTAGTGGAGCAATGACGAACTCCATCAATGAGTTACTAGATACAGAAGTCATTTTTCTAATTGGAGCCAATACCACGGAGGCCCATCCGGTGACTGGCTACCGTATTAAGCAGGCCGTACGCAATGGACGGAAACTGATTGTAGCCGACCCGCGAAAAATTGAGCTGACAAACTATGCCGATATCTGGCTGCGCCATAGGCCCGGAACGGATATCGCCCTCATCAATGGACTTGCCCATGTCATATTAAGAGATAACTTATGGGACGTGGAGTTCGTATGTGAACGGTGTGAAGGGTTTGCTGAATGGAGCGAGGTTGTAGAGGGGTATCATCCAAAGCGAGTTGAAGAAATCACCGGGGTCAAGGCAGAATTAATTGAAGAGGCTGCCCACCTTTTTAGTCAGGCTGAGCGAGCCTCCATTGTTTATGCTATGGGCATAACCCAGCATACCTCGGGAACTCAAAATGTGCTTTCGCTGGCTAATTTGGCTATTTTAACGGGAAATGTGGGCAAAGAAGGAGCCGGCGTCTACCCCCTTAGGGGCCAGAACAATGTACAGGGCGCTTGTGATATGGGCTGTCTGCCTAATTACTATCCCGGCTATCAGTTAGTTGATGCCCTGGAAAGCAGGCATAAATTCACCCAGTTTTGGGGAACAGATTTACCGGATAAACCCGGTTTGACGTTACCCGAAATGATGGATGCGGCTTATTCTGGTGAGATTAAAGCCCTGTATATCATGGGCGAAAATCCCGTTCTGGCAGATCCTGACGCCAACCATGTGGTTAAAGCTTTAAAGAACTTAGATTTCCTGGTAGTGCAAGATATTTTTCTCACGGAAACAGCAGAATTGGCTGAGGTCGTCCTACCGGCAGTCAGCTTTGCGGAGAAGGTGGGTACCTTTACTAATACAGAACGCAGGATTCAGCGGGTTAGAAAAGCTATTACCCTTCGAGGAAACACTCAGTCAGACTGGGAAACCCTTGTTGCCTTGGCGAATAAAATGGGTCACAACTGGGTCTATCCTAGGGGACCGGAAGAGATCATGGAAGAAATAGCACGCTGTACTCCCTCTTATGGCGGGATTAATTATGACCGGCTCGAAACCAGGGGACTTCAATGGCCCTGCCCTACTTCGGATCATCCGGGAACTCCCTACCTGCATAGGGACACGTTTTCCAGAGGTAAAGGTAAGTTCCATGGGGTTCATCACATACCTGCAGCAGAGGAACCTGATGAGGATTATCCTCTCTTATTAACCACCGGTCGTAATCTCTATCAGTTTCACACCGGCAGCATGAGCCGACGTTCAAAGTTAGAAAGAATGCGCCCGGAAGAATTGATGATGATGCACCCAGATACTGCTAAGGACTATCGGATCAAGGATGGGGACTATGTTCAAGTGGAGTCTCGAAGAGGTGAGGTCAAAACAAAAACCCAGGTAACGGATCATATTCCGCCCGGGATGGTCTTCTTAACCTTCCACTATAAAGAAACACCTACCAATCGTCTGACTAATAGTGCCAGAGACCCAGTCTGCAATATACCTGAACTAAAGGTCTGTGCTGTTAAGGTTAAGAAAGTGATGAACTAAACTGCTCTTAACCTCTGTCTATATCAAAAAGGCCTTGAGGTATATTATAACTAAAATGTACCTCAAGGCTTTCATTATATTTATCACTAAAAATGAAGGCTCTATCTGTGGAAATTCTTCAATGCTCTTGATGGCGGCTTTGCTTTGATTAGTGAATATAAGTAGGTTGGGATTCCTTAACTTTAATGTCCATTGACATAGCTGACAAAGTATCTTCCGCTGAGGTATCAGCAATAACCCGTCTTTCATTGAAAAGTGATTCATCCCCAAAGGTCACTATACTCCAAGCAGCAACGAGTCCAGTAATTGCATTTGTTAAAGCATATGATAGGGTGCTGTTACTGTCTTTGGGTTTGCAAAGCCACTTAGCAGCGCATTAGTAATCCCTCCTGTAAGTGAACCTAACACAATACCCTTTATGGGCCATTTATTTAAACCGGCCTTTGTAAAGCTCCATACCATAAATATTCCATTTACTGAATTTAACCCAAATGTCATCCAAGCGCCTAACAGTTGTCCATTCCATTTTTTAGCCTGCCTATTACTCTTTACCCATACACCTGCAGCAGTTGTCCAATAAGGACGTTTGGAAATATTTTGTTTATAAGATACATAATCAAGCATGGATTGAACTATAAAAGCCAGCCCTCCCGCTAAGACACCTAACATCATACGGTCTTTAGTTTTAAGAATAATCATATAAACCCTCCCATTATTTTTTGACTAGTAGAGAGTACTAGATTTACCTTATTGCAACTATTTGCCCAATTAGTCTTTGCTAAATTTCAAAATCTCCTCCATGCAATACTTAACTTAATCTACATAATATGGTATCTGCATCCCTTTGCGGCGGTTCAGAATTTATCTGTACTTAATATTACTATAGGAATGTTTTTACATTCCTATTTTTGGCATAGGAAAACAGGCTTTATATTCAGCTATAAAGCCTGTTCACATTCTCTCGTATTAAAAACCTATATAGAGTCTTGCCTCAGCTAGATCTGCCGGAGTATTGATATTAGAAAACGCCCTGGCCGTTTCCTTAAAGAAGGGATCCAATACCTCAACGTAACGCAAATTTACCCGAGGGTAAAAATCTATGATTCTACGTTTATCCTTTAAAAGGCAATCCTCAATCGCTGGGATACAAGTCTTTTTATAAATTGCAGAAAGGGGTTCTAATTTACCATCTAATTTAGGGACTGCCCCGTCGTACCCCCGAGCCAACTCAAGTAATCTTTCCCCTACCTCCCCTGATATAAAGGGCATGTCACAAGGAATTGTGAAACAGTCCTCATGACTGCATGCTATAAGTCCGCTATGGATACCACTTAGAGGTCCTTTTCCGGGAATTATATCCGCTACTATCCTAACACCCAAATATTTGTATAGGTCGGGATCGTTGCTGACAATGATAACTTCAGAAAAATAGTTGTTTAATTCCTCAAGCTGAACCTCGATCATCGGTTTGTGGTTTAATTCGGCAAAGGCTTTATTATAGCCCATGCGGGAACTTTTACCGCCTGCCAAAATCACTGCGGAAGCTGTCACAATGCATCCCTCCAAAGCTTGAGTGGGCGAATTTTTAACGAGTTGTTCTTTTTTTAGCTTTTCCAACCTCAGCTGGGTTTATACCTTAAATACCTTCCATTACCTCACTTAAGTTATTGATCTTCTTTTCCTTGACGGATGTAACAAAGTTCTTATTGCGGGCTACGACTCTTATGATTCCCTTAGCTCGTTTAACGGTTGTAACAATATCGGCAATTTTGGGGAGTAAGGGGTCAGGCAATGTTTCGATTGAGTTAAAGTTTAGTAGGACTTTTAAGGGCTTTACAAACATTAACCCTTGAACTGCCTGCATGAGCATAGCAAAGCTGTCTTCACTAAGATTGGGAGAAAGCTTAATCTGAAAGGTGTTATCAATGTTTTCAATGGTAAACGGGGCTTCATCTGCTCCATCGGGGACAGTTTCCTCAGGCTGAAGATCTGCCTCATTGGTTACATTAGGTTGAATATTTAATACCTTATTGACCACTTCAATAACCGTTTCCGGAGTAATCGGCTTGACAATATAATGGTTTGCTCCCTGCTTGAGAGCTTCCAATACCATACTCCGTTGATCTAGAGCACTAACCATGATTATTTTAGCATCTGGAAATTCCTTCTTGATCAGTTTAACAGCCTCAATTCCGTTAACATTAGGCATAGTAATATCCATGGTTACCAGATCAGGAACATGGGTGCGATACATTAAGTGAGCCTGTCCACCGTTTATTGCTTCTCCCACTACCGTATGACCGGCTTGAACGAGAATGGTTTTTAAATTTCTACGCATAATTGCAGAGTCATCAACAATTAGAATTTGTGCCATTTTAGAAGTTCCTCCTTATACCTATTCAACCAGACGTCCACCGACAGTGCCCGGAGGTACAACCAGTCCTAAGCTAAAGCGTCCAGCACTTGTTTGTAACTGGCAACTCCAGATTTGTGCTTCTTTATATCTCATTAAAGCTTCCTCTGTTGCCAGGGCAACAGGACTATCAATAATCAACAATTCTTCTAGGCCAGGGAAATATTTTACGGAATTCCCTAGGATTGTATTCGCGCTTTCTCCTAAGATATCCTGCATATACTCTTCTTCCTCACCTGGTTGAAGGTCGTCCATCAAATAATTACGGACCATTAAGCGTAAAACCTCATCATCAACACTTAAGACAAAGTAGCATTCAATTGCCCCTCTAATCGCTAACAAAGCGGTCTTTCGATTGAGTTCCAAGGAGTTTTGCCGGACAATTGCTGTCTGATCAACAGGTTCCACTTCTAAACCAATTTGTTCAGAGAGAAACCCTTGTGTAGTTTCTAGCAAAGGCACTAATAAATCGCTGACCGGCAAGGTCCATACATCTTCGTTCTCTAATGGTAGGTAAAGGTAGACGGTGGTACCCTCGCCTAAAACAGTTTCGACTCGTGGATAGCCCCCTAACTTTGTTACCTCATGTTTTAGGGCAGCTAAACCTACACCCCTGCCGGAGATATCCGTTACTGTTTCTTTGGTAGAAAAACCATCGACAAAAACTAGTTGGATTATTTCTTCGTCACTAGCAGCTAGTAATTGTTCTTCTGGTAGTAATCCCTGAGCCAAAGCCTTTGTACGTACAGCTGAGGCATCAATACCCCGGCCATCATCACTGATCCCCACGATAATATACCGTTCATTGCTGGAAATCGTTATTGAGACCCGGCCATATTCCTCTTTACCCTGTTCTAACCGTTCATCGGCATTTTCTAGGCCGTGATCCACCGCATTACGGAAAACATGGACTAAAGCCTTGATGACATTTTTATAGGAATCCGGATCTATTTGAATCGGTTCCGCCGCTACCATAACAGGATAAACTGGTTTATCAAAGCGGTCTGCCAATCGGTTGACATAATCCGGGAAAGAGTTAAATAGTTCAGCCAGAGGTTTGTAACGAAGCCGTCGGAGTTCAGGAATCAACAGTTTACATTCGGAGGGCGGCAAGAGGGTTTCAATCCGTTTCTCTATCTCCATCAGTTTGATCTTACTGATGACCAACTCGTCTTCCTGGGTAAATAGGGTTGGTCCTAATACTTGCTCAAGATAAGCCAAGTCTTCCTGCAACCAAGACTCCAGCTCTAACTCGTTAAATAACTGCTTAAGCTCCTGTTGGTCCACATTAAATCCTCTCTCGTTTTTAAAATTCGTCATCTCCGTTTCAAGTTGGTGTAAGTGTTCAACAACAATACCCATGTTTAATTGACTAAAGTTACCCTTAAAGGTATGAACTTGCCGGAAAATCGCAGCTAACTTTTCTTCCATGGTCGTCGATTCTTCTAGAATACTCGGTAGACCTGAAGTACAGAATCGTTGATAGTCCTTGATATTTTGGATGAAGTCAATGCGGTTCACGATGACTTTAACAACCATTTTTAATAGATTTCGTTCCTGTTCCACCTGGCTTTCCAAAAGTCGATTCTCGGTAACATCACTTAGAATAACCATACAGACTTCTGCGCCTTCGATTCCTGAATCCTCAATGATTTTATACTCAACATTTATATACTTGGAATTAATTAATACCTCCGTGGGTAGCAGGGGGAGATAAATTTCCCGTAGCTGCTGGTCCCGATGATTGAAGATTTCAAAAAAGAGGGATTCAATAAAATCCCGTTGTTCCTGATCTTTAGGGAAGATAAGTTCGTCAAATTTAAGACCGGCGATCTGTCCGCCAAAAATTCGTACACATTCATTGCTGTACTCTTCGCGCATGATTAAGTCTGGTCCAAAGGACAGGAATCCCTGACCTGCGTTGTTTAAAAGATTACGCAAAGCAATGGTTCGCGCCGCAACGGTTTTTTCAAGCACTTCATTCCAGGCGGCAATCTCGTCTCGTTGTTCTTCAATCTCCGAAGCTAAATCCTGAACTTGGCTTAGATTACGTTCATTTTCTTTCAGGAGGTAGTACTTGCAACTTTCCACTGGATTTAGGTCATTGTAAATCGCTAACATCATATCCCTACAATTACCATAACCGCAGGAGGCACAGTTAATTCCCTGTTCTTCCGGAGTTGGCTTATGCATGAGCTGCCAGATAGTCTCTTCCTCTTCAGGGGATGGTGAGCGTAGATACCGGTTGAAGGATTTATCACTGTAACGGCGTAAATACCTTGACTCAGTGGCCTCAAGTCCGCGATAAAAGTCTTGAAAAACGTCTTGTGGGTCGGATTTTATTAGGGTCTGATGTTTTTCAATCTGCTCGGCTTTACGGTCGTCCATGATCAAATCCATTTGATACTGGGAAAAGGTATGACTCACTGCAGGCCCACCGTTGCAACCATGAGTACAATTAAGAATGTCCACCAGCACTGGAACCCGCCCGCAACGGATATCTTCTTTCAACTCCGGCAGATATTTCCCATATATTTCTCTCGGACCCTCTACCCTAGGAAAATCAGCCTTGCGTACCTTCATACCAAAGCGTTTGAAGGTATCTGTTAACCCCCCCGGCTGAGAATAACCCACAGCTCGTTCAGCCTCGGGGGTATCAAAACTTGAAGGTTCTAGTTGTTCTAGCTGGATCCCTTGCTGTTCTAAGTAATCTGTAAGAGACTTAAACGTCACATTATAGGCTATAACTCCACCTGTATTCGGATCATGAAATTCTCGGCGTTTGGCTAAGCAGGGGCCGAGAAAGGCAAGCTTTAGTTCCCGAAACTCCTGTTGATTTTTGAGCCAGATCGCCGCATCCAGGGACGGTGAATGAGTCGGGGCGAGATAAGGTACTAGATCCGTATGGTAGGTTTCTATGTAGCTAACAACAGCTGGACATGGTTGAGCAATAACGGGAGTTTTAATACCGGCATCCAAAGCCTTCTTGTATAAATAGGTGGTAATTTCGGCACCAAAACTCACATCAAAGACATAACGTACACCTAAACGGCGTAGGGCAGTTAGTAGTTGGGGAAACCATGGATGGTAATTAACTGCAGCAGCCGGCGCAACTAAGACACCAATAGCAACTCCAGCTGCTAGATCTTTCTGAAACTCCGGGAAATCATCCACTCCATAACGCGCGAAATGACCCTTTTCGGCACATGCTCTAATACATTCGCCACAACCGATGCATAAATCGGAATTCACCGAAATGCCATCCACTTCTACCACATTGCAAAGTTTTACAGGGCAAACTCGAATACAGGCCAGACAATGCTGACATTTCGTTTTATCCACCCTGATGACTTCAGGCAAAACCAATTTTCACTCACTCCTTCGATTAAATTTTAGACTTCTAGTCAAATATTGTTTTGTTCTTTCCGGAATTCTTGCCAATATAAAGGCGCTCATCGGCCAAATGATATAAACTTTCGTAGTTGTCCGCTTCCATAGGAAACTCGGCAACCCCAATGCTTATCCCCAGTTTAAATTCTTCAAGCCCCATACGTGCTTTTAATCGACTAATAACGTTTACAGCCTCGGGCCCTTTTTGCATATCCACCAGTACTAAAGAAAGTTCATCTCCCCCACTACGAGCAAGAATATCATTTTCGCGGATAAAGCTTTGAATGTTATTGGCAATGACGCACAAGGCTCGGTCTCCCGTTGGATGCCCGAGAGTATCATTCAGTATTTTGAATCCATCCAGATCAAGTAACAACAATAGGAAACTTGAACCACGACGTTTTGTAGATGCCATTTCTGCCCGAAGTCGCTGACTAAACCCCTGTCGATTGAGTATCCCAGTCAAGGAATCGGTAGTAGCCATCTGCTCCAACCTCCGGCGCTGCCGGATGGTTTCTAAGGCCACGCCCAAACTACGGGCAAACGCTGCGAAAACTTCTTTCCTCGACTTCAGCTTGTTATCCTGAAAATCAAGCACCCATAGTTCTCCAATGATCCCGCTATTCGTCTCCACCGGCTGAATTAAGAGTTTTTGCCATTGAAAATCACTTTTGAGTCCGGGTCGAGAGGGAGAAAGAACGTATGATTCAGTTTGCTCATGCCCAGTGTAATTGTCCGGGTTTATCTGTATTTGATCAAAAACCCATTGCTCCCAGCCATTATCTTTTTGCTTGAGGCGCCCGAAGGGGGCCTGTACCTTCCAGTTATTCTCATGCCGCATGAAGAAAAACCCTGCCTCGAGGTTTAAGACCATAGCCATCTCTCCCGCTTCCTCCAACAACTCCGATTCTGTTTGGATTTGAACAAGAATTTCTGTTCCCCATAATAATAGATTTAAGTCCTTCTCTCTCTCCAGTGCGACTGCACGCATCTCGTGTCCAGATACGAGGGAGGCCACTAATGGACCTAGTTGATTAAGCCAGGTCATGGTGCTACTGTCATGGGACAGCTCATCATAGGAGAACAGTTCTAAAATGCCAAGTTCTTCTCCTAGGTGTCGCAAGGGGAAACTTAGGACATGTTTACAAGCAGCTTCTGCAAAATTATTTGAGTATTTTTCATTGGGTAAGACATTCGTACTTTTGGCTAGTAAGTAATATTTCTCAGATCGCACCACCCAAATAGCTGCCATTTGACAGCCAAACAACGTTACGCATCCCCGGACAAATGTCTTTAAGGCTTCTAACGAATTTGTTTGCTCATTGACAGTCTGGATTAATTCGGTAATATCCTCAACCTTTAATCCCTTCGTCTCCATTTCCTCTCCACCTAACTATGTATTTAAAGACCTTACTCCTAACTTTGATACCATGTATTGTCATTATACATTAAAAAGTCCGTGTAAAATTCCTATTACAAAAAAATTCTTGGAATCTTCTATCTATTCTACATATGAAATTACTTGACAATTTATTTAAAAGGCGTATTATTGTATTAAGTATCTAATACAATAATACAAGGGGTGATACCAGTGCCATGGGACTTAAAATCTGACAGACCTATTTACACCCAGTTGATTGAACAAATCGAGCTGATGATCTTCTCCGGGGCTTATCCCTTAGGATCAAAATTGCCTTCGGTACGGGATATGGCTCAAGAGGCCGCAGTAAACCCCAATACTATGCAGAGGGCTCTGGCGAAATTGGAGGAAGATGGCCTTATAATTACACACCGCACAAGCGGTCGTACGATTACGGAGGATGGGCAGATGATTCAAATAGCTAAGACGAAATTGGCTCAGGAGCAAATCTCGGAATTCCTAGAAAAAATGAAGTTAATGGGCTTTGAACAAACTGAGATCCTGACCATCATTGATAGTATGGTAAAGGAGATGAAGAAATGAGCTCCATTTTAGAATGTAAGTCCCTGACCAAAAAATTCGGAAGTAAAACAGCGGTGTCTGATGTTAACCTATCGATAGAACGCGGACAAATCGTTGGCCTTCTAGGACCAAACGGCAGCGGTAAAAGCACCATCATCAAGCTTGCCAATGAACTGTTGACTCCCACCAGTGGCACGATTCTCATTTCAGGTAAGGAACCCGGCGTCGAGACTAAGAAAATCGTATCTTACCTCCCAGAAAAGACCTATTTGAATGATTGGATGCGCGTTCACCAAATCATTGAGTTGTTCTCTGACTTCTATGATGATTTCAACCCCGGAAGGGCTTATGAAATGCTAAAAAGTCTCAATATTAATCCTAGTGACCGATTGAAAACTATGTCCAAAGGAACCAAGGAAAAAGTTCAGTTGATTCTTGTCATGAGCCGAGAAGCGGAACTTTATCTTTTGGATGAGCCTATTGGCGGAGTGGACCCGGCAGCAAGAGATTATATTCTCAAAACGATTATCAGCAATTACAATGAGAAAGCTACGATAATTATCTCGACCCACCTCATTTCAGACATCGAGAATATCTTGGATTATGTGGTTTTTATAAATCAAGGGCAAGTGGTTTTGACCTCTTCCGTTGACGATATTCGAGATGAAAAAGGTAAATCCATCGATCTTTTATTCAGGGAGGTGTTCAAATGTTAAGTAAGCTTATAAAATACGAAGTTAAAGCTACTGGAAGAATATTTCTACCTCTATTCCTAGCTCTGATAGTGTTCGCAGGAATCACACGATTGTTTTCTACAATCGGTGTCGAGGAATGGGGCACTCCCGCAGTTATCAGCATGATTATCTATGTCATTATTATGGTGGGAATGTTCGTCATGACCTTTATTATGATGATTCAACGCTTTTATAAGAATCTGCTTTCTGATGAAGGCTACTTGATGCTTACACTTCCGGTAAAGCCCTGGAAACACATTGTTAGTAAACTTCTCGTATCCATCCTGTGGATGATAACCAGTGTATTCGCTGCTTTCATTTCAATTCTAATGATTGCTCTTAAAAAAGGAGACCTCACTAGAATCATTGTGGAGCTTGCCACGGTCTATGACCGAGCGTTTGAACAATTGGGGGCTTCGATCTACCTTTTGGCCTTTGAGATTATCCTTGGCATCTTTATCAGTTTAGCCTCGGGCATTTTGATCGTATATGCCTCAGTTGCCCTTGGTCACCTGTTCAACCAGCATAAAATGTTGGCCACCTTCGGAGCCTTCATTGTCCTAAGTACTCTTTCCCAAATCCTTTTCACAATCATCGGTTTGATCCCAGGAACCTCCTATTTTTCTAATATCCATTTCTCCCCTAATGATTTCATTGGCTTCCAACAGGTCCTTCAATGGGCCTTTGCTCTAGGAATAGTTTTCAATGCACTCCTAGGCTCAGCTTACTTTGCGGTAACCAATTTTATTTTAAGTAAACGATTGAACTTGGAGTAATGAGCGATAGCGAAGGATCTAGGGCTTAAGATTCTTCACTTCGTTCAAAATGACAAAAGCGCAGTGGATTTAAAACGGGTCCTTTCTTAACTGATTAAGAAAGGACCCGTTATCTTTACGGTGTTCTTTATGGAGTTGTTACTTATGGTACAGATAGAGTATAGGTTTAACTTTGAAATTAACCGGTTCTACTTATTCTGATAATCCTTCGTGTCCACCGGAAGTCCCTTGGCTTTCAAGCGCATTTCCACAATCTCTTTGATGATGGAGTAGATAAGTACAAAAAGCGGTACTCCAATGATCAAGCCTATAAACCCAAAGAACTTACCACCTACCAGGATTGCAAAGAGAATCCAGAACGAAGAGATACCTAGGGAATCTCCAAGGATTTTCGGCCCGATGACATTCCCATCTAGCTGCTGGATGATAAAGATAATGAGCAGGAACCATAAGGCCATGACCGGCGATTCAAAGAAGATGATGATCACTGAAGGAATAGCTCCGATGAAGGGACCGAAGAAGGGTATGATATTAGTTACAGTAACAATAAACGAAACCAGCAAAGTGTAGGGCATACCCACAACGGTTAGGATAATGAAGGTAATCAATCCGATAATCAATGAATCAAGGATTTTTCCACCAAGGAACTTACTGAAGATTTTTTGGGTTCGCCTTAAAAGCTCCAGGATTTTGTCTGCCAATGTCAGGCTAAAGATACTATAGTTAACTTTCTTAGCCAAACTAATAAACCGATCTTTTTCTGCCAGCAGATAGATTGAGATGATGATCCCGAGGAAAATATTCCAAACTGAGAGGGCAGTATTTCGAAGGATGGATAGGGCTAAGGGTACCATATCTCCAGCGATAGCGCTGATAAAGACTGCCAGTTCGTCTAAACGATTATTAATGAAAGCCACGATTTCCGGAGGAAGAAGGATACCCTCCGATATATCTTTAACGTATTCCGTGGAGGAGCGAATATAGTCCGGGATGTTTCTGACAAGGCCAGTGATACTTGCCATGAGCTGCGGGAAAATAAAGGCGAGGAAAAGGTAAACAAGAAAACCGGCAGCTAGATAAGCCAGGAATAGGCATAGAATATGGAACTGGGATTCTTTCACACTTCTCATCCCTTGAACCTTGCCCAACTGTTTTTTGATGTAGACTAAGAAGAAGTTCACCAGATAGGCAATGACGAACCCGTAAATAAAGGGATAAAGAGCAGAAAAATAACTAGCTAATACTCGGGTGACGTTGTCCAGTCCCGACATAATAAGAAAGAACAGGATGCTAGACGCAATGACAATAAAGCTGTACATTGCGATAGTGGTGTATCTCTGATTCCAATCACATTTAATTCCCATAATACTCTACATCCATTCTTCTTAAGACTATTATTGAGATAGAAACTAGAACCATGTTTCTTCAGCTTTCTCAACAATCTTATCTAAATATACCTTTTTCATCTATCATTGACAATAACTTTCCTACTGAAACAATTGGATCATATACATTCCCTAAATATATACAGCATCACCTTATAAGCAACTGGCCGACAAAAGCACTAATATGGGTAATAATGATGATATAACATCAAACAGGGACCTGCCTCATAAAGGCCGTCCCCGTTTGAACTAGTCTTATTGGCATTTTTTTAGTCATACAAATGACAGGCTACCCAATGGTCAGGGGAAACCTCTCTTAGGGCCGGTGCATTTAGTTTGCAGCGATCTAACTCCTTAAAACAGCGGGAACAGAAGCGGCAGCCGGAGGGCGGATTAATGGGACTAGGCACATCCCCCTTTAAAATAATGCGTTCCTTTTTCTTCTCTGGATTAATGATTGGAATAGCGGAAAGCAAGGCTTGAGTGTAAGGGTTCAAGGGGTTGGCGTAAAGCTCCCTTTTCGGTGCTATTTCCATGAGCTTACCTAAATACATAACGCCCACTCGGTCACTGATGTGTTTGACAACGTTTAAACCATGAGCGATAAACAGGTAGGTAAGCCCGAATTCTGCCTTTAAATCATCGAGCAAGTTTAATACTTGGGCCTGAATAGAAACATCCAAGGCGGAAACCGGTTCATCGCAGACGATTAACTTGGGCTCCACTGCCAAGGCACGAGCGATACCCACACGCTGCCGCTGACCGCCAGAGAACTCATGGGGATAGCGATTGCGTTGGTGCCTTGCCAGGCCCACACAGTTTAACAGATAGATGACACGCTCTTCTACTTCACTGGGCGGTAACAGATTATTAATGATGATGGGTTCAGCGATGATATCCCCAATAGTCATTCTTGGATTTAAAGAAGCATAAGGATCCTGGAAAATCATCTGGATATCCTTACAATAGGATCGGCGCTGCTTTTTATTCAGGGCAGACAGTTCCTTACCCTCAAAAAATATCTTTCCGCTTGTTGGGCTATACAGATCAACAAGTATTTTACCTAGGGTTGTTTTTCCACAGCCGGATTCGCCGACCAGACCAAAGGCCTCTCCTTTTTTAATGGTAAAGGACACTTCATCAACTGCCTTTAAAACGGAAAGAGGTTTACCGAGAAAATTGGTTTCAATGGTAAAATGTTTGGAAAGGTCTTGAACTTTCATCAATACTTCATTCATTTTACGTTCAGTTCCCCTTCCTTGGCTTCATATAAAAAGCAACGCACTTTATGTCCATTGATTTCTTGCAATTTCGGTACTTCCTTGGTGCAGCGGTCCATGCAGCTGTCACAGCGATCGGAGAAGGAACAGCCTGAGGGCATGTTCAAAGGATTAGGTACCATACCTTTAATCATATATAACCGTTCATCACTCTCATCATCGATTTGAGGAATGGATTTCAGCAAACCCACAGTGTAAGGATGCAGAGGTTGAGCAAACAGGCTCTTAACGTCGGCTTCCTCTACAATTTTTCCGCAATACATTACGATGACGCGGTCAGCTGCCTCGGAAACAACACCTAAATCGTGAGTGATAAGCAGAACAGCCATATTAAACTTTTCCCGCATGCGATAAAGCAATTCTAAAATTTGGGCTTGAATGGTTACATCCAGAGCCGTTGTAGGTTCATCAGCAATTAACAGTTCTGGGTCGCAGGAAAGTGCCATGGCTGTCATAACCCTCTGGCGCATTCCGCCGCTCATTTGGTGGGGATAGTCATTAGCACGTTCTGCCGGGGAAGGGATGCCCACCGTATCGAGCATTTCGACCGTGCGTGCCAGTGCATCTTTTTTGGAAATGTTCATATGAGTCATGATGTTTTCCATGATCTGATCTTTGATGCGCCAAACCGGATTTAAGGACGTCATCGGTTCTTGAAAAATCATAGAAATCTGATTACCCCGGATTTTTTGCAGTTCTTTTTGGCTCATCTTGTTTAAGTCTTGAGATTTAAAGTTAATCTCTCCGCCGGCAACCCTGCCCGGTTTCTGCAAAAGTCCCATAATGGAGAGGGATGTTACGCTTTTTCCGGAGCCTGATTCGCCAACGATGGCCAAAATCTCACCCTTATCTATGGTAAAACTGATATCATCGACTGCCGTTACAGTACCACGTTTCAGTTTGAATTCCGTTCTTAAATTTTTAACTTCCAGCAACATCCTATTCACCACCTTATTTTATTCTGGATTTCGGATCAAGTGCATCTCGAAGCCCGTCGCCGAATAGATTAAAAGCCAGTACAGTAATGGTGATGGCAATTCCGGGGAAAATCAGTGTGTAGGGTGCTGTGAAAATAAAGCCCCTTGCCCTGCCCAGCATATCGCCCCACTCAGCAAATGGCGGCTGAACGCCCAAACCTAAAAAGCCAAGTGCAGCAGTGTCCAGTACAGCGCTGGATACCCCTAGGGTAGCCCTGACAACAATTAGCGAAATAATATTCGGTAAAATATGCTTGAAAATAATACGACTGTCTCCGTTGCCGATGACTTTCGCTGCTTGAACATAGTCATTTTCTTTGACAGATAGAATACTTCCACGCACGATACGAGCATATTCCGGAATAGACACTAGACCGATAGCGATAACCGCTTTGTCCAATCCCTTGCCCAAGGCTGCCATGAAGGCAATAGCTAACAAAATCGAGGGGATGGCCAGCATGACATCCATTACTCGCATAATGAAGGCATCCGTTCTTCCGCCGCGGTATCCCGCTATAGATCCTAAGAGAACCCCGATGGAAAGTGAGATTGCAACGGCTGCAACTCCAACAAAGAGGGATATCTTTGTACCGTCTAGGATTCTACTAAACATGTCTCTGCCCAGTTGATCTGTTCCAAACCAGTGCTCGGCATTGGGCCAGATAAAGCTTTTGGACATGTCCGAATAATTGGGATCATAGGGTAAAATCTGTACTCCAATGAGTTCACTGACCCATACTGTTACAGCAATTAGAGTCAGCATACCAATGATAAATAAGCCCACAACAGCGGCTTTATTCTGCCTGAGGGTTGCCCACATTTCTTTTAGCTGCGATTCCGGTTTTTCCACATATTCTGCAGCCTGTATCGAATTCTTATCTGAACTCGTACTAATATCTTTTGGCATACAAGCTACACCTCTTTCTTAGAATATTTAATACGCGGATCAAGGAACGCATAGATCACATCGACCATTAGATTTACGAGGACGAAAACAGTTGCAATGAGCAATACGACCCCCTGCACCACTGGAAAGTCCGACTTTAGAATGCAAGCTACAGTATAGGCCCCGATTCCCGGCCAGGAAAACACGGTTTCTGTCAACACGGCACCACCGAGAAGGCTGCCAAGCTGCAACCCAATAACCGTGACAATGGGAATCAGTCCATTGCGGAGGGCGTGCTTGCCAATCACTCTGCCTTCGGAAATCCCTTTAGCTCTAGCAGTCCGGATATAATCCTGCTGCAAGGTTTCTAACATACTGGAACGAGTCATCCTAGCTATGATGGCCATGGAATACATCGCTAGCGCACTAGCTGGGAGGATCAGATGCTCAAAAGCATCTCGAAAGGCGTACATATCGCCTGAGATCAGACTGTCAATTAAGTAAAACCCCGTAACACTTGCTGGTTGCAACAAAGGGTCGATTCTTCCGCTTGAAGGAAGCCAATGCAAAGTACCTGAAAAGAAAATTATCAGCAAAATTCCAAGCCAAAAAATCGGCATCGAAACACCAATTAGTGCAAGGAACATACCGGCATTATCGAAAATCGAATTCTTTTTCACTGCTGAAATCACACCGATAAGAATCCCGAACACCGAAGCTAATAATATCGCTAGCAATGCTAATTCAATGGTGGCTGGGAAGCGGGAAAAAATCTCTTTAAGGACGGGCGCTTTAGTGTAGTAGGAAGTACCAAGATCACCAGTTATGGCGCCAGTAATAAAATTGAAGTATTGCAGGTAAATCGGATCGTTCAGTCCGTTGGCCTGTCGCCACGCATCGACAGATGCTTGTGTTGCATGCTGGCCCAAAACAATCGGAGCGGGATCCGGTGAAAACACGCGCATGATGAGAAATACAATTATGGAAACCCCAATCAATACGGGAATTAACATCAAGATTCGTTTAATGATATATCTGAGCATCAGACAACAACCTTTCATGGGGATGGAGTAATTTTCCTCCGACTAACTTAAAAAACAAAACCGGGAACCGGTTTTAAAAACCGGTTCTCGGCAGCTTAAAATTAATAAGCACGTACAGTCTTTTATTGTTTTGATACTCCGGCAAACGGGGTCACACCGGTCATATGGAAATAGAAATCTTTGATATTAGGTCTGTAGGCACAAAGTGTTTCAGCGTGGGAAATCGGAAGCCATGCAGCGTCAGCAGCGGCAATTTTTTCTAACTCGGTGTAAATTGCACTGCGGTCGGCGCCGGCAGGAGTTTCAATACCCTTAGCGATTAACTTGTTAAACGCTTCATTTTTGTAGAGTGCAACGTTCATGGTGGGATCTTCGTGAGCTAACAGATACATAAAGTTATCTGGGTCTCCGTTATCCCCAATCCAACCATAGAAACAGATGTCATAATCCCCTGCTTTTAACTTTTCCTTGTAAGTTGTCCAGTCATAGGAATCAATGGTAGCAGTAACGCCAACTTTGGAAAGATAACCCTGAATAGCTTCAGCGAGAGCTTGTCCAGTAGCAGAGTTATAGGGTCTTGGGTTGGTATAGGTCATGATTTTAACGGAGGTTAATCCTGCTTCTTTGATTGCCTTTGCTGAAGCCTCTGAATCATAGGCAATTTGAGAGATACTCTTGTCATAACCTTCCATAAAGGTCGGTAAAATGGAAGTTGCAGGTTCAGAGTAACCCTGATAGAGGCTCTCTACCATTTCTGGGACATTGATAGATTTAGAAATAGCTGCGCGAAGCTTAGCATCGTTAAAGGGTGCTCTAGAGGTGTTGTAAGCCATATAGTTGATGTTCATACCTGGAGCTTGGAAGATCTTGTTGCCAGCGTCGGTGATCTGCTTAACAACTGTGGCATCAATACCGTCAATCATATCAGCCTCGCCATTGTTTAAAGCAACGACACGTGCGGAATTGTCCTTGATGAATTTGAAGATAACGTTCTTGGTTAGGGCTTTGGTTCCCCAATATTCATCATTTGCAACTAACACGATGTTTTCGTCTTTTGCCCATTTTACAAACTTGTAAGGACCTGTGCCGACTGGAGCTTGGTTAACATTGTTGTTGTTTTCTTTTAAGGCCTTTGGGCTAACCATTGGCGCGCTCATAACCATAGCCAGGTTATTGAGGAACGGTGTGCTAGGAGCTGTTAAATTGATTTTAACAGTAGCCTTGTCCACTACCTCTACACTTTTCACGGAGCCATAAACAAAGGATCCGTAAGCCATGTCCTCAGTCACTTGCGGAGGGATTTGGCGGTCAATGTTAAATTTCACGGCTTCGGCATCGAAATCAGTGCCGTCATGGAATTTAACCCCCTCTTGCAGATGGAAGGTATAAGTAAGACCGTCTGGGCTTACATCCCAGCTCTTAGCTAGAGATGGTTCAACCTTTGTCGAATCCTTGGCGTACTTCAGAAGTCCTTCATAGATGTTGATCATTACCTTAGCTGATTCGCCATCGTCAACCAGTGCCGGGTCCAGTCCTCTTGGCTCAGCGCCCTGAGCATAGATCAGGGTATCGTTGGCCTTTGGTGCTGCGTCACTACTAGTCTTGGAACCGCAGCCCGTTAAAGAAATACCGACTAGAGCTACTGCCAGAACAAGTGCAACAATTCTTTTCATTTTTCTCATTCTTTCCCCTCCCCTTTTTTTGCTTCTGTCTAGAAGCACAAAAAAACCTTAAGTTTTCACCCTTGTTATAGTACCATTCTAAAATTACTTGTGCAATAGTTCATTTACAATAAAAGTATAATTTTGTATACATTGAACACTCTTAATATTTCTAAAATCATGGCAGAATGGAAAATTTGCCCTCCGAAACGAACGATAACATTGCCATGTATAACCTAAGTCAAAAAGCAATATCCTTAGATATTAGGTAGTAGTTTCAGAAGATAGCAAGGTGAGTTGGGAGTTGCTGGGTAGATGCTTAACAAGATTAATAGAATTTGTAGGGTAGGTTTGATCCTGGCTTTGCCTTTACTGGTATCCTGTAGCAGTGAGCAAAAACAGGTAATATTACCAGTAAAAAATATTAATCAAAAGGTGACTTTAGAGTGTGTTATTCCTTTTGACGATGTTAAAAAGCAGGAAGCGTTCAAGAATTTTGAAGCTGATATAAAACGTCTATCTGATTACAATATTTATTTGAGCTTCGTAACGGGAGATACAAATACCTATAATACCAAAATAAAAGTGATGATGAGTTCAGATACCCCTCCGGATGTATTCTATTCTGGGGATGGAAGCTTTACTAAAGAACTTTATTCCACGAAGAGAATCCAACTCTTAGAAAACGCACTCACCGATATGGGCTATTGGAATATGGTTATTCCAACTACTAAAGTAATCAGAGATAATGAACATATATATGCCGTACCTATAGATGAAGCACATTATAATATCATGCTAATAAATACTGAATTGTTTTCTGTAAATAATATAAAAATTCCAGATAGTTTTGAAGAACTAAAGGTTGCTGCACAACAATTTAGAGAAAGAGGCATAGTCCCCATAGCTATTGGTGGCAAAAATGGGGTATCTGTATATAACATGATAGAAGGTTTTGCATGTACTATAGATAATGAAATTACAAGTAAACTATTAAAAAGTAATTATGGTTTTTCTGGAGAAACGTTTCGTCAAGCCGCCACATCAGTTAAACAACTGATCGAGTTAGGTGCATTTCAAGAAAACGTTGAAACTATTTCAGATGAAGAAGCTGAAAATCTTTTCTATTCCTCTAAAGCAGCCATATATTGCACTACTTCCAATAAGCTAAACATGGCTAACAATCAATTAAAGGGGAAGGTTAGAGTATTATATTACCCCCAGCCCTGCGAAACTAATGGCTCAAATCCGAAAAGGGTCGTTTCTGGCGGCACTAAGAAAGATATTGGTTTATTAGTTTCATCTTCAACCAATCATCCTGCAGAAAGTATAAAACTTGCTGTAGAAATGTCCAAATATTACAACAAGTATCTATATGAAAGTCTTGGCGAAGGTGCCATTATATATAACTTGGACTATATGGGATGGACACGGAGTATAGACCCAAACCTAGAAGCAAGCGAATTAATGTTGAATGTAAAGCAAAAAGGCAATGTCAATACGGGACTTTTTGGATATAATATATCACCTGCTAAAGAGAAATCTATAGCTGAAGCTTCTACAGCATTTATGACAGGTCTTCTATCCGTAAATGATTTTTTAGAGGAAATGAATATTAGTATTAAGATGAAATAGGATTTTTGGGGCTGTACATATGAATCAAAACAAAACAAAAACTATTAAAAAAATACTTATTGTATTACTTATTGTCTTTGTAATTAGCATTAATATAGCAGGCTTATCTATAGGAAATCTATATTACCAGAAGGTTAGCAAGCTAACTATTAATCCAGAAACAACGGGGCTTGAGTATTACAAATCCAGCTTCAATTATGAGAGATTTACACAGCTGGAATCCTACAATGTCTCGCTGAAATCGAGTTTCGGTTATCAGCTTTCAGGGACATATATATTCAATCCTACCCCCACTAACAATACGGTAATTTTAGTTCACGGCATAGCTAGTGACCGTTGGCAGGCCATGAAATTCTCCGATATGTATCTTGACATGGGTTTTAATGTCTTAGCTTATGATTCTAGAAAACATGGCAGCAGTGGAGGCAATGATATAACTCTTGGCTATTTCGAAAAGATAGACCTAGACAACATCGTAAAATGGGTTAAATGGGTTAATCCAAAGGCCATTATAGGAGTACATGGGGAATCTTTAGGAGCCATTACTGCTCTACTCCAAGCAGAATTAGATCAACGTAAAAAGAACGTTAATTTTTATGTGGTAGACTGCCCTTACTCTGATTTAAGGGAATTACTTAATATTAAACTCACAGGTGATTTGAGACCAAGGTTTCAACCTTATGGAGAATTCATATTATTTTATGCAAATATTGTTGCCCTGAGAAAGTCAAACTTTTCACTCCATGCCGTATCACCCATCACGGTAATCGGTGATATAAAAACTCCAATAATGTTTATCCATGGCAGTAACGATACCTTTATACCAGCTTCTATGTCCTTAGAGTTATACTTAAGAAACAAGGGACCCAAAAGTATCTATATATCTCCTGGGGCAGAGCATGCTATGTCTTATCTGACAAATAAGCAAGAATACACTGCTAAAGTCAAACAATTTCTTACAGAGAATAATATGCTTAAGTAATAACTCTATATTATAGGTCTTGCCTAAACCTTTCGTAGGCCTCCTCATAATTCCGATAAAAATAGATATCCTTAAGGTCAAAGCCAAAGCAGGCTTTGACCATGCGTATACTCTTTATTGACTTATAGTTCACAAATGAAACATCGTTGGGCTTGTCTTGGAAAAGCCCCTTAATGTAACTGCGCAGACTGGAATTGTCCTGATTGTTAAAGAAGTAGTAATGGATTTCAGGCTGCCTTGCCATTACCCCTTTACTCAAACTCAAGGCAAGATTGCAGTTTGCATAAAGGTCTTCCACCATCTGTTTTCCTTTAGCTGGCTGGGTTTGAGCTAAACTTTCCAACAGTTGTTCCAGGGAAAGGGTTTGAATATTGGTTTGTCTTAGAAGCTGTTTCGTATTATCAAATAAAGCTTTAATAAATGCTTCTAAAAAATCTCCCTTTTCCTGAAATACACTCAGATCCCTGTCTCGAAAAATCTTCACAAATAGCTCGTTCATGGGTTGTTTGTTTTCATTTAACTCATCTTTAAATAAGTCAATTAGACCGTCCTCGCCAGCTGCAATCTGTTTTATCCGCTCAGTGTTGCTAATATTCTTCAAGGCTTTCTCCAAACTTGAGATGTTCTCTTCCTGGTTAAGGATAAGTGCATGCAGATTATGGGTATAACCATAGTAGCCCTCAAAGATTTCTCTTAGTTTGTCGTAAACCAACGCCTTTTGCAGTAACTCATATTTAACTTCAACTAAGCGTCGTAAAAAGTTATTTTTCTGGTTTCCTAAGCCTAGCAAGCCTTTTTTATCAGGTTCTATTTCCAATCTGGACAAAGCCATTTTAGAGGCGCGGTCTGCTCTCAGGCGTAAAGAATCGCGCTTTGTCATGAACTCCTTGATTTTAATCTCAAGGTACTTACTAAGACTCTGCTTGTCGTTCTCTTCCTCCGATTTTAACAATCTCTTAACAAAATACAAACCAAGCCGTTCGTTTTGTAAATAACCTTTTAGTATTTTTGCAAACTTCTCTAATTGCATCGGGAGATACTCTGCTGTAAGTTTTTCAACCTCCTTTAGGATTCTTTCTTGAAAAACAACCTTGACGTTATCATTCATGAGCAATTTTTCAGCTATCTCCAAGGGTTCCGCTTGTAGTTCTTTGAGGACCTTACGTTCTAAGCGAAGGGGAAGTTTTGCGATTTCTTCAAGTGTCTCCTTAACAGAAGAATAGACGTCAGCTTCTAGTGTCTCTATCCCAGAGTTATCAATTTCCAATTCCTTTAGTACTGTCTCCCAGTCCTGACTGATGCAGACTGAATTGATTTTGCTAAGCTTGTGGTTTTTATGCAATAGGTACCAACAAGTCTCGCTAAAGATCGGGGAAATCTTAATTGATTTTTTACTATACCCTATTGCGGCATAACGTGGCAGGCCATTAGCCACAGCTGCTGAAGGCATTTGAAGTGAGTTAAAAATTCTTGCTTCATTAAACTGTGAACTACTCTTTAAATAAACAAGCATACCCAACATCTCCGCCACACTAACCCCCCCTTCGCTGGTCTTCAGGATGGGAGAAAAGTTTTCGTTAAAATCTGAGTACAAGTAAACTATGGCAAAAACGGGCCTTTCACGAGTAATCCTGTTTGTTCTGCAAGCAACTAGGTCCCCCAGTTCGATGTTTAGTTTAAAGTCGGGGGAAGACATAAACCTGATTTCTTGCCAGGAAGCAAAGACTTTGGCTTGTTCCTGTTGGGTTCTCAGCATAGCGCTTTGAAAAAACAGTCCCGTAACTTCGATGCCGGTATTAGCTACAAAAAAACTATTCAGATGATCTTCCAACATACACACCAGAATTGAACAGCTTGCAAATAAGTCCTCAGACAAATCGCTGACGACGTAAATCTTAATATTGGCACTGGTTCTTGCTATGACCTTCGTAAGCCTTGTATTAAGGGCTTCCAAAGTTCCTAGAATGTAATCCTTCCTCTCCAACAATTTCTCTTGAACTCTATTCCGCGGTATTCTGCAATCTTCCATAACGACATACTCAATCTGATCATCTCTTTCTGGATAATTTCCGTCAACTAAGGCTAGACCGAGATAGTCTTCAGAAACGACCCCGATCCTATAGAGCTGCCTCATGATTCGGGAGACGGTTCCTGCTCCGTGGTTACCTATGCCCAACAATAGTACACAAGAGTTAAGGTTAGGCACTGTTCCCGGTTCCCCTCTATGCTCCAGTTCGAGATGCTCCTGGTCAATATACCTGCGGATTAGCTCGGCAAGTATGGCTTCAGTCTTTAAGTCTAAACTATTGAGCATATACCACCCTCCGCTCAGTAAACGCTCGTTAAGAAGTTAACCCTGTCTAGGACCTCCGTCAAAAACGCCAGGTTTGTTTCATCGACTGCTTTACCATCAAGTTTCTTATTGTCGAAATGAGCCTTGAGCCCTGCAAACTCCTCTCTTAGCTCGATTAACCGTTCCTTAAGTTTGCCTGCATCCATCCCATCCCGTTTTGCTCTTTCAGTCACCACAAATTTTTGAATCTGACGTTCAGTCTTGCTTCTGTAGGTTTCAAAGGCTACTAAATAATAGTCTTCATGTTCTAACTTATCGACTAAGGGGGTCCAAGCTTCCGCTTCTGGGGCATGATGATAAACCAGCTTGGGCCCTGCCCAGTAGAGGGTTCCGCTGACCAGAGCCAAGATTAAATCGTTCAGTCTCTCCCGCTTTAATTTTTCTTCCTGCTGCATTTGTTTCTGTCTCTCAAGCTCTAGGTCTACCTGCTCTAGTTCCTCAAGTTGCCGACTTACAAGGTCCGAATAACTGGGAACCCGCAAAAAGTTGTCCTCGGCTGATTCAAGATCAATACTTTGGAAAATTGGAATTCGTTGCAGGGGCCTGTCAAGAATCCGGGAACGATTCTGAAGGGTGACGGTTGGAAGTTCCTTGATAGCAAACTTGGGTTTAACCTTACTGTCTTCCACGATAATACCTAGTTCTAAAGCTCGCTTGAACAACTCCCTTTTCTCTCTATTCCTCTCTCTTCGATGAAGGGGATCAGCCTTATCGGGAAAAGGCGAGGGAAAAGCACGCCATTCGTCACGAAGGTGAATACCGGGGTCATTTGGGGCCCGATATTCATAGATTAGCTCTAAACTCCTTAGTCTGCTATAGGCAAAGAGAGGAACTCCAATCGAGGTATTGACCCAGTAAATGCTGTGTTTTATCTCACTGCTAGCGACTTGTTCAGGCGTCCCTTTGACCTCTGCCCTTTCCACATAATTCAAAAAGGCTCTGTGCAGTTTTTCGCAATTCTCCGGTATGGAAACTGTAAAGTGGGTAGGAAAGTCATTTAAACTCGCGGTCACAGTGTTATCCATATGAAACGTGGGTGCTGAGCCACTATGTAATCTGGGACCAATTTCCAGCGAAACAATATCCTCAAAGGTCATGCCGCTGTATTTTTCTTGCAAATAGGTTTCCAGGCTTTTTAGAGCAACCTGACTAAACTTATTCGAGACGAAATTTGACAGAATCCTAACGGATTCTTTACCCTGATGATCGATCCAATAAGGCGTGTCTTGATGTAGGTTTATCAAAAATTCCTGGGTTATATGGAGCATTTGTTCTCGGCTTTTATTATCTACCAGTTCATCAATTTCTTTAGCCCAATCCTTTGGATCAAGAACACTCCAGGTAGAAACCTCTTCTTTAGTCTGCTTGGTCATTGTTAAGCTGGTAACGATCTCAGCATTTGCTTTTAGCACCTTATAAAGATGTCCTAAAATATCAACCCATACCTGGTATTGGTCTGCGTGAAGCTTCCGAAGATAATTGGTAAGTTCCTCATACATTGGCAGTACAAGGTCATTAATGACTTTAACCACTATTGCAGCTTTATACTCCTCGATTTTAGTCTTGATATAGATTTCCCAACTGCTTTTACGCCCGAAATTTAAGAGTGAGGGAAGGGTTTTGGGAAATAGAAGGGCTGCACTTTCTTTTTTTATCTGCCATTCTTTCTCCTTATGTTTCTGTTCCTCTTCGGCTTCGTAAATTAGCTGATCAATTCTTCGCAGCACACAATCTTCACCAGGTGAGAACAGCAGTCGATTGACAAAAATCGGTCCCTTTTCTGGATTGACGAACAACTGATCCAACTCTTTCTTAATTCTGTCCTTCAAATCCTTGGCGGCTTCTTTAGCATTTTTGGTATTTTTGTTATCTTGAAGGTGGTCTAAGAAGGCTCGCATTTCCTTCGATAGCTGTTCATCGAGATTAATTTTCCCCGCATTATCTACGCAATAGTAAGGGTTTTGCTGCCATTCGGCTAAAAGACTCTGACCATCAGCGAAATAGCGCTGGATTAAATCCTCGTGTCCTAGTTCTACCTTTTCGATAAAAGCCCCTATGTCCCCAGCGCCTGGAGTATTATCGTAAATGACGTTCATCCGTTCCGTTAAAACGTGAGCAGCATAGTTCATCATTTGTTCGATTGGAATCTCATAGGAACTGGCTCCAAGAATAAAGTACTCGTAAATTGCTTGAAAGGGAGGTTTTGTCCCGGAAAATACATTGAGTTTTATTTGGTCCAAATTAGACAAAAAAGCGGGCAGAGTAAAGGTCGTATTCTGAACCTTACCTTTACTAATAAAATGAACCAGGTTTTCACTGACGATTTCCATGCAGGTACTTTTGGTGTCCGTTAGTAGAATGTTATTTTTGTCAATGGAAGATATCAGGTAACAGTAGTCGTAGGGGGTTGCAGCTGTGCTGTGGGAATAATTGTTCGTATACTTCTGGACAAAGGGTTGGCCGTGATCCGTCATCCAGTAATCAAGTTCTTTGAGGGCCGCAAAGCCATTGGATTGGACAAAATCTGCTTTGTTTTCTTTCATATTGACATCTGGCAAAAATAGATAACCTATGGTCTTTAGCCGATCTAAAGCACCAAGCTGCTGGGCAACACAGCGGATGATATATGGAATATCAAGAAAGGTTCCTCCACCGGTCCCACCGGATACACCACTTAGTATAAAGACATAAAGATTACCTTTTTTGCCTTGCAGCAGGCTGTTTAACTTACGCTCAATCATATTTACAATATCGGTGATTCGTAAGAATAAGGCCAATCTACCCATCTGACGGATTCCATTAGCGCCTTGGTCGAAATCATTCGGACTTAAATTAGGACTTAACCAGTCCGTGATGGTCTGGGGCAAACCGGCACGATTAGCAAGCATCCTGGGTACTGCTGGAGTATAAATCCTAAGGAACTCAGTCGAGGTGTTAAGCTCGATGGACCGGCCAGAGTTTTTATCCTCGTCATAAACGATATGCTCATCTGTATCCAAGCCGAGGTACTCAATATTTTCCGGTTTATCTTTGAGGTGCCCAGTCGCACTATCACGGGGCAAGTTAAAACGACGGTAAACCGCATTCTTTACTTTGCTCAGAGCTGTTAAACCTGTTCCACCCAACCCAATGACTAGGATTGGGTTGGGGATAGGATCAACCCTGGATAAGTCACTGGTTATCCCACTTTTATTGAGCCGGAGTTGGCTGAGATTTTCCGCTAAACGCATATCCATTAACTTATGCACCTACCTAATTTTTGTTTGTAGATTAGAACGCACTATATCTGCCCTCTACCTTAATTGAGTCCATAAGCGCCATAATCCTAATAGAACATCCATTACTTAACAAAACCCTCTGTCCTGGTCCAACGTTTTCTCCATTGACGCTGACTGACAGACCCTTACTGCCAGCGTCACTGTAGGTAAGGTAGACTCCTTGCCCATTTCTGACAAGAACTATGGATTTAAGCACACTCTCTGGATTCTCTGCTAATACGCTGAGGGTAACTGACGTCCCGTAAGGCGCAAGGGTTTTGCTCTTGCGCAGTTCTTCCCTACCTGTGGTAGTATTGATGACTTTCAGATTGATTTTGCCGAAAAGAAGCTTGGACCGGGTATTTTCAATGAACTTTGTAATCCATTTAAACAATAAAACAACAAAGGCGAGGGCTGCCAGAATCCCTAGTAGTGTGTAGGCTAGCTTTTTCCAAGGAAAGGGGTGCTGAGGATTCGCCTTTTCCAGAGGTTTTCCTTCTGTCATCTCAATAGACGAAGGCGGATCCATCTGGATCTCTAAATCATAGTTATAAATTAGGCTGATCTTAACCTCTTCATTGGGAGCTCCCTGGACCATTAACCTCCATTTTCCTTGATCGGGATTGATAATTTTATAAGAAATGTAGTTCTGTGAAGGGGCTGCGATAAACCTCTTGTTGTCCCAAGAAGCCTCTGTACCATCTGGCTTAATAAGCTTTACTTGTACATCCTTATTCCTATAGATCACGATATTGGCTTCTACCACACTCCTATTGGTAACGTCAAAATTATACGTGTCAAATTTTCCATTTAGTTTAATTCGGTCTGCTCCAAGGGACATCAATTTGTAGCCTAGAGCGTCCGTGTAGACATTGGTGATAATATCAGGAAGATCGTTAGCCCTATCAACGATGTACGACTTCCCTCCCGTCTCCTTGGCTATACGTGACAACAGGTCCTTATCGACTGAGCCATCCGCATTGAGTCCAATGGTATAGACGAGAATCCCCTTGCTCTTAGCTGTCTCGAGAGCCTGTTCCAGGTCTCGTTGGGAAATGTCCGGGGTTCTGTCACTGCCATCGAAATCATTCTTTCCATCGGTTAAGAGGAGGATGACAGGATTTTCTAACCTGTGTGATCCCGCAAGCATTGAAACCCCTTCTTTAAGGCCTGAGGCACTATCCGTACTCTGTCCCTTCGGCAGACCTAACCCATTGATGTAAGCTTTAAACTTGTTTTTTGCGCCTTGACCATTGATATCGGTTATATCCAGTCGATCGATGACTTTATCCGTATACTGAACAAATCCAATCTTACTCCCCTTTTCAGCCATTAAGTCAACAATTAACTTAGCTGCCTCCGAAGACAACCTATGCGGATCTGATTGCTGCAAACTTCCCGTTCTGTCTAGCACAATAACAAGATTCATAGTTTTCTTGCCGTTATCCCTAGAGGTGCTTTGTGCCCTTACAGGATAAAGGGCCATAGTTACTAGAAACATACTCAAAACTAAAAACGCAGTCATTCTTTTTCCGGCGTTCATACATCATTCTCCCCTAGCTAATGAGCTTGTTCTTCTTTACCATTTATGTCAAAGACCCGTTAGATAGTACGGTTGTAAAGATTTCTCGGACATTCTACACTAAATATCCTTTAATGGGTCTTTAATCAATTATTTCGGACAACAGTGGGTAGATTGGATCTAACGCTGCAAAGAAAGGGCGCCAATCAGATTTGAAGCTGATTGGCGCCCTTTCTTATTGACAATTTGATCACCCCAGATACTTGGCAACGGCCGCGGCTGTCTGATATTTGTCATTCCCACTCAACAGCACTTCGTTCGAATGTTTGGTCGTTGGTCCACCGATGACGATTAGTTTCTGGGCACTCATAGCTTCAGTCGGAATAGATAGATCGGCTGCCCTCACAAATATTGCACAGTTTCCATTCCTCACCGCTACATCAACTCCGGCCCAAAAATCTTCCTTCGTATACAATAAGACAGCTACTTTCAACACATCGTTTCCTCCTTGTAAGTCCTGAAATAATCGATCCCAAGGAAAGCCTGTTCCCGGACACCTCGATCTATTGACTGAGTCAATCCGATTATGACCGATGATAGTATCTCGTGTCACCGGTATTCCCAGTGTCGCGATTAACCACCTGTGTAGTGCTAGTGTGGCCTGGTACTGAACTTCAGGCATTACATCTCCGCTTTTTCCTTCATGTTCAATGGAAACCGTATAATAATTCGGATTCACACCTGAAATAAGCAGGGGCCAATTGGGTTTATTAACGCTTCCATTAGCCCAAGCTGAATTTTCAAGTTTGACATATTGATGAATAGCGCCATTTTTTCCCACTCCAAAATGGGAACTAACCTTACTTGCAGGATTAGCAAACCATGAATCCGTCCCTGGTAGGGTTCCGTCCATGATATGATCCACAATAGCAAGCGTTTTATAGCCATTTCGGCTACTATAGTTCGGCGATCCCTTCCATACAATCGTTGGTTTATCCATTTCTGTCCCCCTCTTTCACTTATAATATGTACTTAGGAATATGAATGTCATCGCCAGTGTTAAACTTCCTACCCCATTACATATAAAAAAAACCCTCTCAAATGAAAGGAGTTTGAAAGACTATTTTTTCACAAACATTTGAACGAAAACTTTTCCTCCTGGACTATCTGTAATCCCGATTCCAATATAACTGTAGCTGGCATTAAGTATATTTTTTCGATGCCCTTCTGAAGCCATTAATGCAGCATGGGCAGCCTCAACGGAAGAGTTCATTGCGATATTTTCAGCGGCTCCTTGAAAGGTAACACCGAATTTACTTAACATATCGAAAGGAGACCCGTAGGTTGGGGAAGTATGGGAAAAATAATTATTTTTAACCATATCCTCCGACTTCATTCGAGCAGCTTCCATTACCTTAATATCTGTACTTAATGGAGCTACTCCTACTTTGGCTCGTTCTGAATTGATTGATTCCAACATTTTTTGTATTTGAACATTGATCTGGGGAGTTGGTTTGGGCGTCGGTACAGGGACGGGAGCTGGAGTTGGTTTAGGGGCAGTTTTAGGAGTTGTTGACTGAGGGGCTGGTGTAGGGGCTGGCTGCTTTACCTTGTCCAGATTTGTTTGTTCTAAGGGCTTTACTACTTTTTCCGCTTCAGCTTTTTGGGATTCATTCGTTGGTGTTACCTCAGGCAATTGATTTGGCCGCGAAGTAGTTTCCGTTTCATATGGCCAGTTATTGATACCACCTAAATCAAAGACATTGGTATAATTCATGTTGGCAAGAGCTTGGGCGGCAATAGCACTTCGATTTCCGCTTCGACAATAAACGAATATGGCTGCATCCCTGTCCTTAAGCTTCTCAGATGCTTGTGTCTCGATAGTCTCAACTGGAATCAACAAGCTCCCAGGAATATGCTTTTCCGCGTATTCCGCCTCAGTCCTTACATCAACTAGAATGATTCCTTTTTCACTATCTAAACGTTTCTTCGCAGTTTCACTGGAAATAGTTTGATAGCTGGACTTGTTGTCCGATTCAGATTGAACTGATAAACACCCTGCTAGGCTTAGGAAGCTCACTAAAACTATAGCTGTGAATATATGCGTGATCTTCTTCATTTAGCTTCCTCCTTATTTATTGATTTGTTCATACCTATCCCGGGCTTCTTCGTAAAGAGGGCTATGAACTTCTAAAATAATTAATCGATCACTTTGAACGATGGCAGGATTTGTCGTGAATGCATTTTAGCGACCCTCTTTCGAATAATTTTTAATATTATAGCATAATCTGTCGCACTGAAGGGTAAAAAAGCACCTGCCTTCATTTAGCAGATGATCGTCTGTAGAACTTTTATTCATACTCAGTTTAGATATTTTCCTTGAAAAACGCACCTGATGGAAGACATTTTTATTTTGAGATAGGTTTATATAAAAAGGATTTATGGGTTCGTTATAGAATAATGTTCATAACTACTAAATAAGGGAGATGAGACTTAATGGCAAATATTTTAATTGTTTCTTGTGCAAAGATTCGTGATGTAAGTTGTGTAGCTTGCCTGAAGTGTTTTAAAGCGGCTGACCTTAAAGAGGGTGAATTTAAAGGGTACGACTCCGTAAAGATCGTGGGTATAAGCGGGTGTGGGGATTGCCCAGGCTTAGTTATGCCCAAAGTTAATTTAGTTATGGAAATGGCTGATTATTTGTTGCAAGATATTGACGCTATTCATATTGGTTCCTGCATCGTCCGGGCTAGAAACACTGCCGCCTGCCCAATAGACCTTGACGGTATTAAGGCGAAACTGGAAGGAAAATTTGGGAAGCCAGTGGTTATAGGAACTCATAATTATTGATTATTTTCTGGGTTGTTAATCTGCTGCTGTTAATACCCTTTCTTTCTAGTCAAAAAACGTCGAAATTATGATTTCGGCGTTTTTGTTGTTCGTCATTATTGATATTATTACAGGTTTGATAAAACCTGAATAGAGCAAAACAGCAGACACTAACAGTCTGCTGTTTTGTGTTAGAACATACATATCTTGCTTTAAGGGACAAATAGGTTTTACTAATCCTCCAGCCCGGAAAAATCTAAAGTAGCAAAAAGATCTTCAAGGGTCTCCGCCCTTCGGATCATTTCAACACTACCGTCCATTTTAAAGAGCAACTCTGCTGAGCGTAATTTGCCATTATAGTTAAATCCCATAGCATGACCATGAGCTCCTGCATCATGAATAACGACAATATCGCCAATGTCCATTTTAGGCAGCGCTCTATCTATGGCAAATTTATCGTTGTTCTCACATAAGCCCCCTGTTACATCATAAATGTGATCACAGGGCCAATCCTCTTTCCCTACGACTGTTATGTGGTGATAAGCACCATAGAGAGCAGGACGCATTAAGTTGGCCATACAGGCATCCACACCTACATAATTTTTATAGATTTCTTTCTTATGCAATACCTTTGTTACTAAATAGCCATAAGGGCCCAAAATCATACGTCCGCTCTCCAGGGATATCTTCAAAGGATCTAACCCCTTAGCTACAATAAGATTGTCGTAAGCGTTCTTGATTCCTGTACCTATAGCCTCCAGGCTAACTGGCTCTTGCTCTGGGCGATAAGGAATACCAATACCTCCACCGAAATTAACTAATTCAATCTTGATCCCTAACTTCTCATAGATCTCCCCTATGAGCTCAAACATCATTTTGGCTGTTTCAATAAAATAATTCGCTTCAAGTTCATTGGAAATAATCATGGTGTGAATCCCGAAGCGTTCTACTCCTTTTTCTTGGGCAATTCGATAGGCCTCAAAAATTTGAGACTTGGTTAAGCCATATTTAGCTTCGGCGGGTTTGCCGATAATTGCATTTCCTCCCTCGCGTAAATTGCCGGGATTATAACGGAAGGAGATAATTTTAGGCATACCAACATTTTTTTCTAAGTAATCAATATGAGTAATGTCATCGAGATTAATAATTGCACCTAATTCTATAGCTTTTCGATATTCAAAATCAGGGGTATTATTCGAGGAGAACATAATATTTTCATCAAAAATATGAGCCTTTTCTGCCAAAATAAGTTCTGCAATAGAGCTACAATCCGCTCCAAATCCTTCCTCACGTAAAATTTTGAGGATGTATGGATTAGGAGTTGCTTTGACTGCGAAGTACTCTTTGAACTCGGGTGCCCAACTGAAAGCTTCTATTAACCTACGGGCATTTTTACGAATAGCCCCTTCATCATAAATATGAAACGGTGAACCGTATTGCTCGATCATTGCCTCTAACTGGTCTTTACTAAATGGTAATACTTTTTCTGCCATTAATGCTTTCCTCCTACTTCAATATATGCTCCAAATAACAAAAAAGCGGTTTAAAGAGCGCACTCCTAAACTGCTTTTTCATACAAGCCAATTTATAGAGATAGTGCTCCACCTAATGTTTAGGTGACAGTCATGTACTTATTCAATACATAACCAGTAAAAGTCCTTATACCACAGCCTTTTACTTCGGCGATTATTCCTTTTTGAACACTTCATCGCTGGATCGCTTAGTGTACATATTATTAATAACCGCACCCCTATCAAATTATTAAGTTGTTTTATTATGCAACAATGGTTCAATAAATGTCAAGCGTGACAGGGGGACGGTCCCCCTGTCACACACCTCTGTCACACATAATTTCTTACTAAAGCCGAAAGATACTTTGATTTCATCTGCTCACTTGCCATAATTTGTTTGACAGGTGGCATTTTTAAGATAGCCCCTAGGATCGCTGCCATTGCTCGGTGACTATAGTGAGCCTGGTTATCAAAAATGAGATTCTGGAGCTTCCCTTTTTCTATACTCAATAACACGATTCGATGTACGGAATTTACAGGTGTAATTACTCGTTGGTTCCTGTGCTTAAGTTTTATGGATCCACGATTACAGACTCTGACACAAACCCCGCATCCTAAGCATATGTCTTCATCCAGCGTTACCGTCTTAATTAGTTTATTGTTCACGACCTGTTTGGAAACTACCTTTAAAGCCCCGACCGGACAGGCTAAGACACATCTTCCGCAGCCGTTACATTGATCTTCCCTAATTTCAGGAAGGAAATTTGTAGTATTAATTGAATTTAGAGTTCCAAATTTCTTGATAGCTAGAAGACCTTCACAGCAGCATCCACAACAATTACAAATAAAAGGTAAACCCTCTTGTTCGTTTTCTCCAATTTGAACTAGATTATGATCGTATGCCTTTTCAAGCAGAGTCATACAGTCTGAAACATTAACCTCTCTGGCATGCCCATATTTTATAAGGCTTGAAGCAGTTGTCCCAAAGGTCATGCAGATCTCTAAGGGGGCACTACAGGCTTTATCTAAATGGCTCATTTTATGCCGACAGTAACAAAGACCGATTCCGATGGCACAGGCCTTTTTAATAATTTCGCTCGATCGTTCGTAATTTAGGATATGTAAGTTATTTACGGTGGTTAACGCTTGTTCATTCACAAAGATTCTTCCAAGCTTTGTTTCTGTGACGAATAAATCTCGGACGAAATCCTCTTCAACGTTTAAGTATTGGTAAAAGAGCTCCGAAAGTAACGTCTGATCAAGGTCTTCCCTAATACGCATCAAGGAAAATTCAAAGAAACCTGCCATTGGTGGTGGCAAAACAAAGGTTCTCTCGCCATCTGTATTCTCAATATCAATCAACAACGCCCGGGAAGCTAGTTCCGTCAGTATCTTCTCCGTATCTTCTCTGCTCATTCTTAAAGCTGCGCTGGCCGTCTGAATTGAGAAGGGTTTTATCGGTAACGCCGAAATGACCCTCGCTTCCTTTTCATTCATTAAGACACTGAGGATCTTGAATAAATACTCAGAAGGCGGAGCCCCTTGTGGAAATCGATTTAGACGTTCACTCAATTGATGGAAACCAGATTTTAACGTTCTATGTGCCATAGCTCTCCTTAGATTATCGCTTTTTAGATATTATAGTTCAATATGTATAATAATTCCATATTTATTAAAATTTCCTGCCTTTTACCTTCTTCTTTAACACTTGCATGCGTCAAGTAAGGTGCAGGTGGTCGCCATAGTATCAGTGATGAGATGGCCTTATCAGCAAGAAGAACACTACGCGTCTTTTTACTGCACATGTCTTTGCTATGAAAGCGACTTAAGCACTATGTCATCCTGAAGGAGGTACGACTGAAGGATCTAGATCCTTCGCTGCGCTCAGGATGACATGAGTGAAAGTTATGCTTTCTGACAGTACAAAAAAGACGGCTAACATTATGTTAAGCCGCCTAATAGCTCCTTATAAAAAGTATTCCTGTTATGATTAACTTTACTTCCGGATTTGAGCTGCCACGACACTTCCTCCACAATATTTTTCCCGAAGCCGGGGCTTTTCTATTTTACCGGTGGGGTTGCGTGGAACGTTATTAAATATTATTTTGCGCGGGCGTTTGTAGCGAGGTAAGGAAGAACAGAAGGTAATTATTTCTCCTTCCGTACACTTGCGATCTTGTTTTAGTTCTATTATAGCCGCCGCGACTTCACCAAGACGCTGATCGGGCAATCCAATGACCGCTACATCTTTAATCGAATGATGCCCACGCAGAAAATCTTCGATCTGTACTGGGTATAGATTCTCACCGCCACTTATAATCACATCTTTTTTGCGGTCTACCAAGTAAATAAAACCATCTTCATCCATACGAGCCATATCTCCGGTAAAAAGCCACTTACCTTTGATTACAGCTGCAGTTGCTTCCGGGTCATTATAGTAGCATTTCATCACGCCCGGGCCTTTCACAGCCAGTTCCCCCACCTTGCCCTGGGGCACAGGGTTGCCGGATTCATCAGCAATCATTGCTTCCCAGCCATAACCAGGTTTCCCGATAGCCCCAACTTTGTGAATGTTTTCCGTACCAAGATGCACACAACCCGGGCCGATGGACTCGCTCAAACCATAGTTAGTGTCATAGAGATGGCTGGGAAAATAGCTTTTCCAGCGCTGAATCAGGCTGGGCGGGACTGGCTGAGCTCCAATATGCATCATCCTCCATTGGTCAAGGTTATAATCCTCCAGCTTCACTTCTTCACTCTCAATGGCGTCGAGAATGTCTTGTGCCCAAGGGACAAGTAACCAGACTATGGTGATTTTTTCTTCGGAAATTGCCTTTAATATCCACTCGGGTTTAACTCCCCGAAGCAAAACAGCTTTACTTCCCGCCAGAAGGCTGCCAAACCAATGCATCTTGGCGCCGGTATGATACAGAGGAGGGATGCACAGGAAGTTATCCTCCCGGGTCTGACCGTGATGATTTTGTTCCGTATAACATGACGATATTAGACTAAGGTGATTATGAAGAATCGCCTTAGGAAATCCTGTCGTTCCAGAGGAAAAGTATAGAGCTGCATCGTCTTCGTCACTAAGTTTGATTTGAGGGGCAAAGGTGGAGCAAGCCGCTACAAGGCTGTCATAGCTTTCGGCAAAGGAAGGGCAATTCGCTCCTGCAAAGAAGTTCATTTTAACCTTGGGAATCCGTTGGCAAATCAATTCCACACGGTCGATGAATTCTGGTCCAAAAATTAGCGCTTCAGCATCAGATAATTCCAAACAGTATTTTATCTCCTCTGCCGTATAGCGATAGTTCAAAGGCACTGCTACAGCGCCGGTTTTAAGAACCCCGAAATAAATCGGCAGCCATTCTAGGCAGTTCATTAACAAGATTGCAACTTTGTCTCCTTTTTTAATCCCTCGATTCAGGAGAAGATTGGCAAATCGGTTTGCTTTGTCGTCGAATTCACGCCATGTCATCTCCCGTCGAAATTCTGCCACGGGACTTGTTTCTATCAATTCGAACTCTTGCCATGTGACTTCACGCCTTTCCTGCAGCTCTGGATTGATTTCTATCAGGCTGATATCCTCGCTGAACTGTCTGGCATTACGGGAAAGTACTTCTGTTATAAGCATTTTTGTCATTCTCCTTTTAGTCGTGAGCTTGTGAACTATTTGGTCTATCCTCTGTTAATTCAGCCGCAATTTTACACTCCCGTCAACAGCTTTGGTAAATAGGTCGCGATACCAGGGAAAATCATCAGTAGAATTAAACAAATCAAGATCGTACCTATAAATGGCCAAATCCCCTTAAAAATAGTTTCTAAAGGGATATCCGGGGCAACTCCTTTAATAATATAAACATTCATTCCTACCGGAGGGGTAATAACTCCCATTGCTACCACCAAAACTACAACAACCCCAAACCAGATCGGATCATATCCTAGGGTATCGACCACTACAGGAAAAAATATGGGAATGGTTAGCAGTATCAGAGCTAATGCATCAATAAAGCAGCCTAGTATGAAGTAAATGAAGAGAATCATGCCCATAATGGCGAAGGGGGGCAAGCTCAATGATCCGACCCAATTTGCCAGTTCAAAGGGTACTCTGCTTATGGCCATAAATCGACCAAACATCACCGCACCGGCAAGCATAAACATGATCATGGCGCTGGTTCTAGTCGTATCAATTAAGGATTTAATTAGCTTTTCCCAACTGAGCCGTTTCTCTAAAAGACTAATAACCAGTACGCCACCTGCCCCGACAGCACCTGCTTCAGTTGGCGTAAACCAGCCCGCAAAAAGTCCGCCGATGGAAAGAATAAAGACAGCCAGGGCTTCCCACAGCCCTCCCTTTAAAGAACGAATTCTATCACTCCAACCTGATTTGGCACCAGCCGGTCCTAGACTTGGGTTACGCAATGTCAGCAAGTAAATCATACTCATGTTCAAGAACATTAGAAGAATCCCGGGTACGATCCCAGCCATAAAAAGAGTTCCTACCGACTGTTCCGTGGCTGTGCCGTACAAGATAAAAATTACACTTGGGGGAATCATAACCCCTAAAACGCCCCCGGCAGCAATGCTTGCTGTGGATAAGGACTTGTCGTACTGATATTTATCCATCTCAGGCAGAGCGATGGCCGCCATTGTTGCTGCCGTCGCTGTATTAGAGCCGCAAATCGCTCCGAATACTGCACAAGCTGCTTGTGTTGCTATCGCCAAGCCACCCGGCAAATGTCCGACTAGCTTATAGGCAAAAACATAAAGGCTTGTGCCAATTCCTGAATAGAAAGCCAAAAACCCCATCCATACGAACATAACGATAACACTTAAGGAATAAGACGTAAAGGTATTGTAGAGTTCTTTGGCCACCATGTCTAAGGAGGCCGGGACGGACGTTAGGTAGCTGAACCCTACAAAACCAACAAGTGCCATAGCATAGGCAATGGGTGTCCGAAGCATTACCAAGCCAAAGAAAAGGGCGATTCCAATGAGCCCCACGGAAAAGACACTCATCGTGTCACCTTCTTAGCCGTATCTATAGCAACTACTTCTCTGATAGAATTCAGGGAATTCAACAACAATACCAGACAAAGCCCCAATAAGCCAAAGGCAATGAAATAGATAAAGGGGTAAACGGGTATTTCCGCCGAGGGTGAAACAAGCCCTCTTATTTTCATAGCTTGACCAAATCTTACAAGAGACCAGACTCCGGCAGACCACAATATTAGAGAAACGACATTAACAAAAACGGCGGTAACGGATTGAATTCTACGAGGAAAACGTTCCATAATCAAGCCGACAGCAATGTGACCATCTTTAAAAGCACAGTGCGCCAAAGCCAAGGCCATGCCCATTGCGGTTAAAAAGCCTGCCAACTCATAGGTTCCTAAAATAGGTCGGTTAAAAGCCGTCCGTAAAACAATGTTAGCTATAATCAATAGCAGCACGGAAAAAATACATAGTCCTGCTAATTTATCTAATATCCTGCTTACCGCTTTTACAATGCCAGTTAATCGCTTCACTAAGATACCTCCTCAGGATTACTGAAACTCCTTGTTGTATTGATCTGCAAGATTTATCACTTTATCTAAGATCTCTTGTCCTTTTAGTCCCTTTTGATTCATTTGAGCTACAAAATCCTTTTGAATGGGTTTTACTAAACTGATCCAGTGATCTTGTTCCTCTTGAGAAAGGGTGATGGTCTCCATTCCTTTTTCATTGACAGCATACTTTATAGCGGACTCGTTTTGTTTATCCCATAAACCCATTGCGACATCTTCAAAAAACCTCTCATTGACCGCTTCAATGGCTTTTTGGTCTTTGGGATCTAGGGAGTTCCACTTATCATGGTTCATGGTGATATAAAATAAATTATTGTATAGAAACGGTGTGAACGTTACATATTTCGTTACTTCAGCCTGTTTCCAACCTTGTAGAACCTCCACTGGGCCTAAATTCCCTTTTACAACGCCCTTCGATAAGGATTCGTAGGCTTCAGATTGAGCCATAGCCACTGGTAAGGCTCCCAGAGCTGTAAGACTTTTAGCGCTTAGTCCCGTAGCTCTAATCTCTAGTCCTTTTAAATCCTTTAGTTCACGTACAGGTTCTTTGGTGTATAAATCTCCAGGGCCTGTTGTAAAAACCATCATTAATTTTGTATCTTGAACTTCCTCGGGATTAATCTGTTTGATCCCTTCCCAAGCCACTTTACTGGCAGCTTTAGAATTAACGTACTTAATACCTGGCAGTTCAAATACTTCTAAAACGGGAAAACTGCCTCGAGTATAAGAAAAACAAGAAAGACCCAAATCAGAGATTCCATTAATAACTCCGTCATAGATTGCGTCAGCCTGTGAAAGGGTTTGTCCTGGGTAGCTTGTAATTTTTACTCTGCCCTCTGTTGCAGTCTCGATCTCCTTAGCCCAAGGCTGAATTAACTCTTTCTCAGCTGGGTGTGTAGCAGGAAAGAAGTGAGCCAATTTTAACTCAACTGTTTGAGATTTATTTTCCGAGGGGGCAGATGCTGTCTGTCCGCATCCTGAAATGAAGATTAAATTCAGCACCAGCAGCCCAAGTAAAATTCCTTTCCCCAATGATCTTAACTTAATTGTTTTACCTATCCCTTTTTTCATCATAAATCTCTCCTCAATAGTTATTTTAGAAAAACAAAAAAACTCCTAAATAGGAGTTTAGAAAACTGTGAAAACACCCTGCATCCGCAATAAAAAACGGATAAGGGAGTAATAAACCACATCCTGATTTTCTACCATCCTACAAATATCCTACACTTTTATAACCGTTTAACTTCCTACCTACACTGCCTGCCTACATTAACTGATCTACCGTCCCGACCCTACACCCTACTGAAGCTACTCCATAACACTGTATTAATATGCCCTACATAAAAAAAGTATCATAATTCAAGATTAAAATCCAGTTAATATTTTCCTCTGATTTCGACATTTTTCTCAGACCTTAAAATGGGTATATTCTTCGTCAATAACTCAATCCCCTATTTGCTTATATTCCAGGTCATTCTTTTCAAGTTCTTGATTTTTGGCATACCTAAGATACAAGAAAAACGATCCGATAGCAGCTAAGAAGATAGTTAGTGCGAAATACGCCGTTGCTAAAGATGCTTGAATGGTAAAGTCATGATGATTCAAGTGTCCATTGTTGAGGACCAACACTTTAGCATATCCCAGTCCATAGAACAATAACGAAGAAAGATAACAAATAACTGCTTTTTTTGGCACTAATACGCCCCCACATCAACAAAATTCGCGATATTACCTTTTCATTATTCTTTAACTTCTATGGTATACGACCGGGGGCAAGATTATTAGGGGGGCTCAATGCACAAAAATTCGAGGGTATCACAAAAGGTTCGTCATCATAGGATAATCTTCATTCTCTACGACACCGCCAGTCATAGAGTGAAGCCCGCTATTTAGAAATGCTGATCTAAAAATGGCTGAAGACCCGTATTTTTCTCGAATAGTGTCAACGGCACTGTCAATCTTACGTCGCTTTTCATAGTTTTTACCAAAGAGGGATGTCTGATAAAAATCGTTTTGGCAAAGTTCAGATACTCTTAGTCCCATATGCCTCAGAGAATGACCCTTCCACAGTTCATCGAATAACTCACAGGCTATTTGCCAAATTTCATCCGTACAATCAGTGGCATTATAGAGTTTTCGTTGGTGAGAACAACCATAAAATTCATTGGTTCGGAATGAAACTGATACCAGACGAGCTAGCACCTTGGCCTGTCGCAATCGATTACTTACGGATTCAACAAGGGAAAGTAAGACAAGGTGAGCATTTATACGGTCCTCTACGTCAAAGGGAATGGTTGTAGAATTTCCCATTCCTTTAACTTCAATGGTACCAACTGTTCGGACTGGAGAATAATCAACGCCGTTAGCGTAGTTCCAGACTAATACCCCCTGGGATTTTAAAAATAGCTTAATTATTTTTAAATCATAATTTGCGAGTTCCCCAATCGTGTTGATATTCCTAGATCTAAGCTTTTTAGATGTTGCCCGTCCGACCATGAAAAGTTTCTCAATAGGCAGGGGCCACATTTTTACAGGCACTTCTTCAGAAAAAATCGTGTGTACCAGGTCAGGTTTTTTGAGTTCTCCAGCCATTTTGGCCAATAGTTTATTCGTAGAGATCCCTATATTTACAGTAAAGCCAAGCTCATTTTTGACTCGGTCTTTTATCTCATGGGCAGTTTTGATAGGGTCATCTGACAACAACTCCATACCTGAAAAGTCCAGAAAACACTCGTCAACGGAAAACCGCTGGACGGATGGGCTATATTCTCTAAAAATCTCAACCATGGCGTCACTGCACTGACGATAAAGGCTATAATGAGGAGGAACAATGATAAGACCAGGGCATTTTTGGCAGGCTGAGTAGAGGGTTTCACCTGTTTGAATCTTAAACTTCTTAGCGGGAATTGATTTAGTGAGCACAATGCCATGCCGAGTGGTTGGATCCCCGCCAACGACGGATGGAACTGTCCGTAAATCCAGTGGATCACCATGTTGTAGGCGATATACAGCTTCCCAAGACAGATAGGCTGAATTTGCGTCAATATGAAAAATATATCGTTTAGCCATAGTTCTTCACTCCCAATTATTATCCGTACATAGTTTCCATATGGGAACGTATGTTCTATTATGACCGGATACTTTGGGAATATCAATAAACAACCTGTTATTTGTTATACATGAAGTGTGACCCTTTTCTAAAGATGAAGATAAGTGGAGCCAATGAAAATGAACGACAAATAGTATATAATGAAAAAGAATTATTGCTTTTGAGGTGGTATAAGCTCATGAACCCTATTGCTAAGTCTGCTGTACAATCTGCCCTAGACCATTTTCTTAACCGCGACGTGTACCTTCACTTAGAGACAACCAATGGAGCCTATGCAGTCCATAAGCAAGAGAGCACTATGACTGTAGGTGCCTATATTCGCAATGGTCGTATCTGCTTTGGGCGTGGGGTTATTACCGGTGAGGGCCCTTACCGTGTTGGACTTAAAATGGAAATCGGTTGGGTTTACGCTGAAGGACTGACGGATTTTGAAATAGACCAAGCAGGTCGACTATTACTCGCCGGCCATGATCAAGAAGGTCGCTTGGCTGTAGCCCTTGAACTTAGTTTTACCCCCTTCGATCTGTAACCTTGGCGTATAAAAACCCGCTATCTCGCGGGTTTTCATACTGTCAGTGAAATTATTTACTTAGGAGGTATTTTTTTGGAACAACACGTTCTCGTTATTTTTCCCCATCCCGACGATGAAACATTTGGCTGTGGTGGAACCATAGCACAATTCACCCAAACAGGCGTTCCTGTAACTTATGTCTGTGCTACTTTGGGACAAATGGGGCGTAACATGGGAAAACCGTTCTTTGCCACTCGAGAATCCTTGCCGAATATTCGGGAAGCAGAGTTGGAGGAAGCTTGCCAGGCTCTTGGCATTCAACGTTTGATTAAGCTTGGTTTACGGGATAAAACGATTGAGTTTGAAGACCCGGAACTATTGAGCGCTAGAATAGAGCAGATCCTGCAAGAGGTTCGGCCATCTCTTGTCCTCACTCACTACCCCGGATATGCAGTTCATCCTGATCACAATGCACTAGGAGAGGTAACCATCCTGGCCATTTCACGCCTTCCCGTTCAGGAACGTCCAATGGTATATGTCCATGCTTTTGCTCGCGACTGCCAGAATAGGCTGGGCCCACCTGATATTATTAATGACATTTCAGCCCTGTCCGAAAAGAAGCTGGCCGCAATCCGGGCGCACAGATCACAGTCCCAAGTATTTTTTCCTCGTATTGCTAATGGACAAACCAAAAAACCATCCTCAAAGAATTCACTCAGTCATATGCTTGAGCGCGAATCCTTCTGGACGTATCATTTTTCGTAACGTTTCTAAACCACTCCACCCGAATTAACGAAGGACACACTCTAACTTATAGATTAAGAGGTCTTTAAGAAAACGCTACGCGTCTTTTTACTATACATGTCTTTGCTATGAAAGCAACTCAAGGGCTATGTCATCCTGAAGGAGGTACGACTGAAGGATCTAGATCCTTCGCTGCGCTCAGGATGACATGAGTGAAAGAGGACCCTAAAGTTATGCATTCTCACAGTATCAAAAACGCTGAAAGCGACTCCGGGGTCTGCTTTCAGCGTTTTATATCTAGGGAATTAAAACTTTAAAGGGCTTTATGTATACGTCCTAGGAAATCTTCCTAGACAAATCAAATCCGTATTGAGAATTTCTTAGCTGGACTCTTAATTTAGCGTTCTTTTTAAGAATTCCTCTATCTCTAGACTTCTTAAGGTATAAGAATAGTGATCCAATGACAGCTAAGACGATTGCGAATACAAAATAACTTATTGCTAAAGAGGCATTCATCGTGAAGTCATAAGTATTTACTTGTCCTGCAACTGAATTCTTAATGACCAAGGTTTTCAGATATCCCATTGCGTAGAATAGTAACGAGAAAACATAACTAATAGCAGTTATTTTTGGCATAATCCACCTCCACCGCATATTGCACCCAGGAACACTCCGACTTAACCACACTTAGCCCAATCTCCGGTTATACACTCGGTGCATCCACCAACATGTATAAGTTTGTTGCGGCATACTGGGCATTTGTTGTTCCGAATCAGCCACTGTTCACAGGGCTCTATGCAATGAGTCTTTCGGTTGCAATCTGCGCATACGTCGTTCATTTTATCCGCCTCACAGTACATATATTTGTTTAATGCGAACCTGTGTTCTTATTATAGCTATATTCTATTCGGATATCAATACCAAACTGTTCTTACAATTATATTTTTTTAATATACTTTTTTTCATACACGTTGAATATAAACTTGGTTTGGCAAGCCTTCGGTCCGAGCGGCCGCCTAGTTGCTGATGTGCTGACCATGGATGGGTGAGTGCCTAGTACCCTCATACTTTCTATACGATAAAAAAAGCATCGGTTGTTAACCGACACCTTTTATAGTCATAACTTTATAGTTTAGCGATTAGCAACAGCTGCCTCCACTACCAGGGGAACAATCGCAGTTCGGCTCCGTCCCAGTTAGCCAACCCATAATAATAGCAAAAGCACAACCTACACCCGGCTTAACTTCTAGAGCGTTAGAAGGACAGTTTTTAGCGCAAGCTCCGCATTCCATACAGCGGTCTTTATCTACTATGACCGATTTTCTCCCTTCTAGGAGAAAGACATTGTGTGGACAAACCTCAAGGCATTTACCACAACCCGAACATCTGCTCGATATAAGGTTTAACGTGGCAACATTCTTCAAGTATCGATGCTTCATATAAAACAGCTCCTTAGAGATTAGTAGATCAAGTGATTCTAAGCTTCAGATGGAATTTGCCTAAGAGGAATACTTACTCCAGCTGAAGCTTAGAAGAACTTATCCAGGGACGTAGCAGCCGTTATCTCCCTAGAAGATGGGAGTCTTACGGCTGGTAGTCATAGGATAAAACTATTAACCAAGATTAGAACGATCCCTAAGGTTATCGAGATAATAATCGCCGGAACAGCTCTTCTCATCTCTTTTAAGACACCTGAAAAGGAAGTGAAGGTTGAAGACCCAGTAAAATTCATTGCCAAAAAGGCTGATATTGGTGGAAGAATGAACAAATACCCCAAGGCTCTTAAAATACTATACTCAGGGACCGCCGTCCAATTCCACCCATTAAGAACATTAACGGCCACTGCCCAAATAAATCCCAATATCCAGCCTTTCCACGCGAAAGCTCTGACTGGTATCCACGGCAATAAAACCGGGGTTAAAACACAGCCTACCACGACCGCTCCTAAATAGGCGTAAAGATCAACCAACCCAAAAGGCCCAATCCCCAGAAGATTTAACAAAAAGAGTACGCCGAAAATCATTAAGGAAATTTTGAACGTACCAACAAGTTCTACTGGTGTCAATACCAAACGATCATACGTATTAAACTTGACCGTGCGCATTTCTGTAGTAGCTTTCAGTCCTAACTTGATAAATTCCTTAAGATCCTTGGCCCTTACTGGTCCAAAAACCACTTTGAAACCAGAAGCCTTAGTTACCAAGTGCGCACTAATACCCGGCGCACCCAGTTGTGGTACAATAACCGTTCTATGAGAGACAACCTTCTCAAGTTGTACTATAGACATACGATTTACCAACTCTTGGGTCCCAAAGGTTCCCTTTCCGGCAGCACACCATACGTTGATTCCTTTAGTATCCAGTACTAAAATCCAGGCATTGACCCCATTCAATTCCTTTCTTAAACTATCAAAACTCATTTTATAATTGGCTGAAACTAGAACAGGGGAATTGTTGTCTGGGGTTCCTATTCTATAAAGACCGGGTTCTACGATAAAGGCCATTCTGCCAATTCCCCAACGGGCTTTCCATGTCCCCCAAATGTCCCTAAAGGTCAACTCGGAGGATGTTGGAATGATTTTCAGTTCTCTACTGGAAATTTGCATAGCTCGGACACCTCTCCACACTAATACTTAGTTTATTTACAATTACAAGGGTCACTAGGCTTACCTATGCATTTGTCTTTATTGGACTTAATTTTAACCAAAAACTCTAAGATGGTTTCCATTACGGCACCATTGATACTGTAATACATCCACGCCCCCTCGCGTCTCCCGTTGACAATTCCACTATCACACAGAATCTTCATATGATATGACAAGGTCGGTTGAGTGATTTCGAAATTGTCTAAGAGCTGACAGGCACACATTTCGCCACTGGAAAGTAACTCAACTATATTCAGGCGTGTCTGGTCCGCTATAGCCTTAAATAAAGAAACATAGTCTGCGTAATTATACTTCATAAAATCCCCCATAGTTTTTAACCCTATAGATAAATATGTATATCTATTTTTATTGCACTTAAGCATATAGACATTTATCTATATGCATATTATAACGACTATATAGATATATGTCTATATAGTCGTAAAGGTTGATGGTGATATGATTTGTTCACCCAAATGACTAATTTATCCGATGACTACCAGCCGTAAGACTCCCATCTTATATAAGTACGAAAGTATCCAGTGGATGCTTTCGCCGAACCGCAAACTACACAGAACAGCTTTAGCGGTGAGGATGAGATAACGGCTGCTACGTCCCTGGATAAGTTCTTCTAAGCTTCAGATAGAGTAAAGTATTCCTCTTGGGCAAACTCCATCTGAAGCTAAGAATCACTTGATGACTGGTTCCAATTGATCATTGAGTATCAAAGCGCCGTAGTGTTGGAATTGTGAAATTAATTGTTGTTTCGTAGGATCTGATATAACCACTCCCACTCTTCCAGGATAATATCTTAAGAATTTACTAATAAGTTCTGTTGACTCAGATTTAATAATCAGCGGTTTTTTTATGGAGAAGCTAATTTGACCAACAAATCCCCAGATATCAAAAGTCTCTTTGATATCTCCAAAATCTATGAGAACATAATCCATGGTTTGAGATTTATAATCTTTTATCAATTTATGAAATTCGCCCTTAATTAATAGATCCACAGCTTCATCATCTTTAAGCGAAAGCTCTTTAACCGAATAATCCTTGTCTTTAGAGAGTACAAGATAATTAAAGGGACTTGCTATTATTGGACTTCGACTCATATTCAAATCTAATACCGGTGCTTTGATCTCCTCGAGTTCTTTCTTTACCGCACTGATAAATTCTGGAGTTGTTCCACAACATCCCCCAATTAACCTTACCCCATGCTCGACAAATTCTCTGGTATAGGAACTAAATTCTTCTGGTTTTTGTTTGTAGACTGCCTCTCCGTTGACTAACTGAGGCATCCCAGCATTGGCTTTTACCGAAAGTGGGATTGAGACAACTGAATGCATTTTTTTAATTGGATCTATTAAACTCTCTGGACCTCCTGAACAATTAGCCCCCATGATGTCCACTCCTAATGATTCACACACGATTGCACAAACTTCTGCCGAATTTCCCGACATGGTTCTACTATTATCATTAAAAAAGGTTACTGAGGCAATAATAGGAAGTGAGGTTGTTTCTTTAGCTGCTAGAATCCCTGCTCTTAATTCATTTAGGTCCCCAAATGTTTCAAAATTAACGATGTCGGCGCCTGCATCTTCTATAGCCCGTAATTGTTCTTTATATATAGTATAGGCCTTATCAAAACTCAAATCTCCCGCAGGTTCTAAAACCATACCAGTCGGACCAACGGAAGCGGCAACGTAGGTGTTATCCCCTGCAATCTCTTTGGCTAATTTTACACCTTCAAAGTTTACCTGATAGGTTTTCTCCCCTAAACTATGCTTTTCTAGAGTAACTCTATTTCCTGGAAAGGTATTGGTTTGAATCACGTCAGAACCTGCTTGTTTATACAAACTATATAAGTTTTTAACTTCATCAGGCTTCGATAAATTCCAGGATTCTGAAGCTTCATCTCCTGTTAATCCTTGCCTTTGAAGCATGACCCCCTTGGAACCATCATATAATAAAACCCTTTCTTGGATTGAGTTTAGGATACGTTTCATTTTATTGTTACCTCCTCTAAAATTGTAGACCTGTTAAGTATACTCAAAGGTTGAAAAAGAAACAAATTAATAGTGCAGTTGAAATATAAGGAGATATGAGATAGAATTTTTTTAATCTTATTTTAATTTTTATCAAATTCTCCTTGAAGTTTTTTGGGTTAAGATTTATACATAGTCAGTTGTGACAATACAAAAAACAAGGAGGACACATTTTATGACAACCTTAGAACAAGTGGAAAAATTACGGGCAATGGCCAATGTAACCTATGACGAGGCAAAGACTGCTCTAGAAGCAGCTAATGGGGATTTACTCGAAGCCATCATCTATTTGGAGAAACAGGGAAAGGTAAACGAACCGAGTGGAGGGGGCTATTACAGCAGTCAAAAAACTTCGGACACATACTCAGAGTCTTACAAAGAAGGATGCTGGGACAAGAAAGCACACTGCCACCACCACGGTGCCGGCTTTTCTTCAATGGTGAAAAAACTCGGACATTTTTGCATGAAGCTGATCCGCAAAGGCAATGCTAATTCCTTTGAAGTGCTGAAGGGTGAGGAAAGCAAAGCGTCCGCTCCTGTGACAGGCTTCGCTTTACTCTTGATCTTCGCTCCTTGGATTACTATTCCACTAATTATCATCGGACTATTCTTTGGTTTTCGCTATCGTTTTAACGGACCTGATTTTAGCAACAACACTGTCAATGACGCAATAAATAGCGCTGCAGATGCTGCCGTAAACCTTAAGAAGTCCATGGATAAATAAGAAAAACTATTTGAAATGGCGGGGCTTTCAATGAGTTCTAAAATTCTAATTATTGAGGATGAGGAAAAGATTGCCCGATTCGTTGAGCTGGAGCTCGGCTATGAAGGGTATACTACAACAAAGGCCTTTGATGGCAGAACAGGGCTTGAACTCGCTGAAACCGGCGAGTTCGACCTTATTTTGCTGGATGTTATGCTGCCTCAATTAAGCGGCATGGAAGTGCTGCGCAGAATACGGCGAACCTCTTCAGTTCCTATCATTATGCTGACGGCCAGGGACAGCGTAGTAGATAAGGTTTTCGGACTGGACAGTGGAGCGAGTGATTATATCACTAAACCCTTTGCCATCGAGGAGCTTCTGGCTCGGATCCGCACTGCTCTGAGAAAAACCATGCCTGAAGATGTTGTTCTGTCTGCCTCGGGTCTCATGCTGGATACTAGCCGACATACGGTTTCCGTCAAGGGTACCCCCATCGAACTGACCAAACGCGAATTTGACCTGCTCCACTTCCTGTTAAAAAATAAAGGATTAGTCCTCTCTCGAGAAGCACTGCTCGAAAATGTATGGGGCTTTGATTTTGCAGGTGAGACCAATGCTGTCGATGTCTACGTGCGTTTTTTGCGCGGCAAGATCGACGAGGTGTTCGATATAAAACTGATTCATACCGTCAGAGGAGTGGGGTATGTGATTAAGGATGAACCATGAGCCGTTAGATCGTCCCACAAACCGAATCAGCCATAAGCTGAGGTTCTCCCTTGTGTGGAAGCTCAACCTTAAACTATTTTTTCGCTTGCTGGGGATTTTTCTGACCCTTGATGTTTTTTTGTGCCTGGTATCTGCAGCAGGCGTGATTCTACGCGCCGAACAGACTGTAATGTCAACGGCTGAAATGCTGGATAAAACGGGACTTCCCACTTTAGAGGCACAAAATTGGCTTAAGTTAACTGGATACAGCGTTTCACTACATACAGGTGAGCCAAAAGGATTTCAATTACCCATAGACCCACAGAGCCATGTTTCGGGACAGACCATCTCCGGTATAAGGAGCATTGACCTTCCGAATTTAAACAGCATGACGTTTTGGGACCAATTAGATGGTGTTACTTATAACGTGACAACCGATAACAATGGACGTTCTTATCTTATCTCCATTCGTCTTCAGGAGACTCTCCAAATACTTGCATGGGTGTTTGCTTTATTATTCATGCTTGAGCTGTTAATGCTTTTAGGCAGTAGTTTCTCTGGCGCAAGAACGATTCGAAACGCTCTGCGACCGATTGAAGAATTGGCTGAAACTGCCCAAAACCTGAATACAGACGGCGGGGTCTTTACACCAGAACAGTTGAACGTCCTGGCAGGTAAATTAGACGATATTAATGCCACAAGGTTGGATACCAGAATCCCAGTCGATGGTACCCAAAATGAACTCAAAACCCTCGCCTCTGCCATTAACGGAATGCTAGACAGAATCAATGATTCCTACCGTTCCCAGGTACGTTTTGTATCGGATGCGTCCCATGAGCTAAGGACCCCGATTTCAGTTATTCAAGGGTATGCAAATCTGTTGGATCGATGGGGGAAGAAGGATGAAAAGGCCTTGCAAGAATCCATTGATGCCATTAAAGATGAAACTGAGAATATGAAGGGTTTGGTGGAGCAGCTTTTATTTTTAGCACGAGGGGATAATAACACCATGGCCTTGCAAATAGAGCATTTTGAACTGTCCGTGCTTGCATCAGAAGTGCTGCGGGAGACGCAAATGATTGATGGCGGGCATGAATACACTTCAAACGTTTCACCCGTCTACATTAATGCGGATAAAAGTCTGATCAAACAGGCTACACGAATTCTAGTTGACAATGCTATTAAATACACGCCCCCAGGTAGACGGATTACCGTTTCTGTTTCCAGTCATCATGGGTTTGCTCGACTGACCGTTCAAGATGAAGGAATTGGTATTCCTTCAGAGGCAGTTCCAAAAATCTTTGACCGTTTCTTCCGCGCCGACGAATCTCGTGCCAGAGTTACAGGTGGAACTGGATTGGGTTTATCGATAGCCAAGTGGATTACAGAAAGACATGGCGGGCACATAGAGGTTTTGAGCAGACAGGATATCGGTACCCGAATTTCCATTTTACTCCCTATTTCAACGGAATTATAACCTGCTTTTATAATCAACAAAGGCAGTGAAACCACTAATATTTGGTTTCACTGCCCTCTATTTTATATAAACCGGATTTTTGCTATCCTTAATGTTTAATAGGAAACCTTAGTTTAATGGTAGGTGGATCCTATTGTGTTAGTCGTGTCAATATCCGTATAAAATCCTCGATAAACTTCTTCGGAGGTTTCTTCAGTCGGCTTTAGTTGGTCATTAAGTGGTTCAACATCGAACAAAGAGTCATCACCAAGCTTCGCGATGGCCGTTCCACAGATAAGCCCATAGATTGCGTTCGTCAAAACATAGGACAAATTGCTAACAGCATCTTTTGGCTTCATTTTGTTCCAAGGCAAAGCACTTTGCATTAGCATTAAAAATGCTCCATGAGTGATGCCTGAAATCACTCCTTTTATTCCATAAAAATCCCTGCCAGTCTTGGTAATCAAGGTAGAGAGAAGTCCTGCTCCAACAATGCTGGCTACTCCATTCATGCTGAATCCTAATATTTGAGCATTGCTAGTTCTTGCCTTAAGCTTGCTAGGTACAAATAATCCAGCGGCGGTCTCGCGATATGTCCTCTTTGAGTACCCCATTTTATATGTTACCGTATCAAATATTGTAACTCCTATTAATCCTAATAGACCTGCAACTACGGTTAGAAGGTATCTATCTTTTATTTTTCGCATTCCTGAAGCCCTCCTCTTTGATTGTTATTATATTTTGGTTTTACAACCTAAATAATATACTTAAACAACCATATTTAACGGTGAATGTGTTCTAATAGGTAACACAAACAGGTTCTTTCTTATTATCCAAGAAAGAACCTGTTTATAGATTGTTGATTAATGCTTAATCTAACTCTCCTCTGTAAGTTTGCCTTTTAGCGGACCTCTTTTTTGTCTAAATACGTTTTTAGCCCGGCAATTCGAAGCTTGCAGGCCGGACATTCCCCACAACCCATACCCATTATACCGTTATAACAGGTTAGGGTATTTTCTTGAATATACTCTAATCTGCCTAATTGATCTGCTAGTTCCCAAGTTTCAGCTTTATCGATCCACATTAAGGGAGTGTCAATAACGAAGGTATAATCCATTGCCAAGTCCAAGGTCACATTCAGTGACTTTACGAAGACATCACGGCAATCTGGGTAGCCGCTAAAATCAGTCTGACAAACCCCGGTAACAATATGATTTATACCTTTTTGTTTCGCCACAACCGCTGCAAACGACAAGAATAGTAAGTTACGACCATCAACAAATGTGTTGGGAGGTTGTCCGCTTTCTCCTGCTTTGATTTCAATGTCAGTTCTGGTTAGGGCATTAGGAGCTAACTGGTTTAGCAGACTCATATCTAAAACCAAATGTGGTATATCAAACTCCCTAGCAATCTTGATTGCGCAATCAATCTCTGTCTTATGCCTTTGATTATAATTAAAGGTGATGGCTTCTACTCGTTCAAAGTTCTTCATAGCCCAAAATAGGCATGTCGTACTATCCTGTCCACCACTGAATACCACTATTGCTGACTTATTCAAAATCCGTTCCTCCCACCTACATATTAAATACCTTTACTGGTATGCCCCAATGAACTAAATCACTGAACATTCTATAGTCTAGCTTATTTGAAGTAGTTTAATGTATTAAAGCATGACCCATGTCATTCACTAATTCTACGCTAATTTTAGATACATTCATAGACTGTAAATCTGTCTAATTCCACATTCCTTTAATAAACCCTGCTTTGGAAGCGTATCTTCTCGAATACTATTAATTTGAATTTAATGATTATGATTTCTTTAAACGTTGGGCTTCCATTGGACTCTATTCTTGAGAAATTTGGTTATCTTCAATCTTTTTAGAATTGTGGAACTTTGGCTAAACTAAACAATTAAGACTTAAAAGGTGTATAATATGCCTAAAGATTTATGGCGAGTTAGAATATAACTCAAACAAGGTGGTTTATATGAGTATTTTTGAGGTCATTATGTTAATTTGTTTTGGCGCCGCTTGGCCCTTGTCCATTTATAAATCTTACACTTCCCGATCAACGGAAGGTAAAAGCATATTGTTTCTGATTGTAATTCTGATTGGTTATGTGGCTGGGATCTTGCATAAAGTTTTTAATCAGTTTGATGCTGTTTTATATTTATATTTACTAAATTTCATAATGGTATTAACCGATCTCCTGATTTATGTTCGCAACCGTCGAATTGCCACTCATTCTCCCTACCGCTATAAGTCGGAAATCTCACACTCTACTGTATCAGCTAAGTAAGTAAACTCTTTCAATAGAAGATGATAATGATAAACCCTCCTGTAGCCGTGCATTGCGGCCAAACGGAGGGTTTTTGGTTTTATGGCTTAGCCGTCCTCAGGTTTCATGGTTTGTATATAGTAGACACGAGAAACTAAAATGATATTATTAAGGCATGAAGACTAAGCCAACCCAAGTGGGATTTTGAGTTGTTGATTCGCTTACTGAAAGGAAGGTGGTTTTTTGCTGGAACAATTCCTAAAGCAATTAGAGTTCAATTTATCCATCTCTAAGGCCCAGATCTCGATAATTGCCACTCATTTTCGGGAGCATATGGAGCAAGGCTTACGCAGAAGTGGGAGCTCGCTGAAAATGTTTCCATCCTATCTGCAAGCTCCGAACAGCAATGAAATAGGAACCTTTCTAGCCCTTGATTTTGGCGGTTCGAATGCTCGGGCTGCTGTCGTTGAACTTAAGGGCGATGGGACCTTTATGGAATTACATAGAGTATCCCGACCTTTGTCAGACCCCATAACAGGTCGCGAACTCCGCGCCCCAAGCGTAAACGCCGAAGAGCTCTTTGATTTTCTGGCAGAGATCATTCAAAAAGTCCTTGACCATTCTCCTCTTAGTCCCATAATATCTTCTAGTATACCATTTCCCCTGGGCTTCACCTTCTCCTTCCCCTACCACCAACGAAGGATAGGAGAAGGGCTTCTCCTTAACTGGAATAAGGAAATCAAGACCGCCGGGGTGGTCGGGAAAGACGTCGGAGAATTGCTTTGTGCTGCTCTGGCCCGACAGGGACTTGGCAGTGTCGTCAGACCTACTGCAATTATTAACGATACAGTAGCCACCTTTCTAACAGCTGCTTATCAAGACTCCAGCGTAGACATCGCCTCAATTATCGGCACTGGGCATAACACATGTTACTTAGAACCAAAAGCACCGGGCTTTGATGGCTCCCTGATCATAAACACCGAGTCTGGAAACTTTTCCGCCGTTCCGGAGACTCTTTATGATCAAAGACTAGATCAGCAAAGCGATACTCCCGGAGAACAATTGTTTGAAAAAAAGCTCTCCGGCAAATACCTTGGAGAGCTTTTCCGTCAGATTATCCTGGATTTTTCTGAGAGAGGATTCCTTGATTTTGATTTCCTTCGTCACTGGAATCAACCCTACTCCATCAGCAGTAAGGACTTGTCTTTAATTCTCACTGCAGAGGATAATCACTCGCGACATTTATTCAATATACCCAGAGCTGAGCTCGATATTTTCCGAAGGGTGACCCTTCTCCTCTTTAAACGTTCTGCTCGACTGGTAGCAGCTAGCTTGATCGGAGTAATCCTTCACCAAGACCCCCACCTCATCAAACCTCATACTGTGGCTATTGACGGATCCTTGTACGAGGGAATGCCAGGCTACGCCCAGGAATTAACCGCTGCCTTAAGTGAAGGGTTAGCTAGTAAATCGAGTCTGGTCACAGTTAAATTGTCAGCCGGAGGGTCACTTACCGGGGCAGCCATAGCCGCAGCTTTAGAAAAATTGATGTAAAAGTTCCATCAGGACGATGTCTATAGCATTTGGATTACAGTCGCCATAGCTGGGCCTCCACCAACACATAAAGAGGCAACACCATACTTTCCGCCACGTCGTTTTAATTCGCTGAGCAAGGACACGATGATACGGACACCAGTACATCCAACCGGATGACCTAGAGCAATTCCAGATCCATTGGCATTAACCTTATTCATATCCAGGTTCAGTTCTTTATTGACCGCTAAAAATTGTGCCGCAAAGGCTTCATTAATTTCAAAATAATCGATATCACCAAGTTGAAGGTTTGCATAGTTTAGAGCTTTAGGAATAGCATAAGCTGGTCCAATTCCCATGATTTCAGGGGCTACGCCATAGGAAGCGGTAGAAAGAACTTTGGCGATAGGTTTAACTCCAAGCTCCTTTGCTTTGGAGGCTGTCATTAAGACTAAGGCCGCTGCTCCGTCATTCAAACCTGATGCATTCCCTGCTGTCACCGTTCCGTCTTTCTTAAATGCAGTCCTTAGTTTCGCCAAACCCTCCATAGATATATCACCTCTAGGGTGCTCATCCACTTCAACAAAAGTTGTTCCTTTTCGAGTCTTTATTTCAACAGGCACGATCTCATCTTTGAAGCGACCATTTTGGATCGCTTCAATAGCACGTGTATGACTAAGGTGAGCAAGACTATCTTGTTCCTCTCGAGTAATGCAGTATTTTTCTGCAAGGTTTTCTGCAGTTACCCCCATATGATAACCCATGAAGGCATCTACCAAAGCATCATATGTTAGATGGTCTTGTAGTGTGTCAGGCCCCAACTTGATACCTTGTCTAGAATTAAGCAATAAATGAGGAGCCCTTGACATACTTTCAATTCCTACAACAACACTGATACTCGTTTTACCTAAGAGCATTTGTTGTGTCGCAATTTCTAAAGCTCTCATGGCTGAACCGCATTGTTGGTCAACTGTCGTCGCAGCGACTTCAAACGGGATACCAACCGCTAGTTGAATTTGACGAGCAGGGTTTCCTTTCACTCCAGCTTTATAGACCATTCCACCGACGACATCCTCAACCAGACTTGCCTCGACTCCGGCCTTCCCCAAAGCACCTTTTACAGCGATCGTACCAAGTTCGACAGCAGACACATCTTTTAATGACCCTAAAAAATCCCCAATAGGTGTTCTTGCTGCACCTACAATTACTACGTCTTCCATAGCTTACTCCTCTCTTTGACCTGAGTACATTTATTTATTAAACTTGTTTATGGAACTTCTGGTTTAAGACCTCATCTGATTCCAATAAAATTTAGTCCAGTAACACATTTGGCTCCTTTCTATGTCAATGTCATATGGTTTACATTTCTTTTCGACGAGGTTTTAATTTTTCCTTCCACTAATTTCTAATTGTTTCGAATAATCTGAGCTTGTGCTTTTAAGATTAGAGATAAGGTGAACTTTTACAACTGAGCGAAAGATTTTCATATTAGTAAACGAACTCAACTTTAAATAAGCTGAGTTCGTTTACTAATATGGTTATAGTGGAGAATCTTCACTTATTTCCTGAGACTGTCTTATAGGGCCAGCGTATAATGCCTCCCAAATTAAAGACATTAGTATAACCTTGCTTCAATAACATTTTGACTGCCGCCCTACTCCTATTTCCGCTCCGACAATAGATAAATATGGTTGCTTTTTTGTCTGGCAATTTTAAGCCAGCTTCCCTTTGGAGGGCATTTAAAGGTATTAGAGTACTTTTAGGGATGTGATTCTCTGTATATTCCTCCTGGGTTCTAACATCTAGAACAATGATTCCCTTCTCTGTATCCATTCTCTTTTTGGCCTCAGGCGGATCAATTTTGGGTACATTTGAGTTCATATAAGACCAGAATATGAATACTCCAGCTAATACAATTGCGATTATAATCGTCTGTTTCATGCGCACTCCTTTTTATTCAATAAAACTCCTATAAAGCCAATCGTTTAAAATTAAAGACATAAAGAATGCCAATATACCCTCCCACGGTATATTGGCATTGTAAGGTGTTATTGTAACTTTGTCAATCTCTAAATATTTATATAAAACCATTAGTTATTAGTGTGACAAAAAGGACCGTCCCCCTGACACGTTGCGTTTACTTAGCTAATCTCAACCCTAGAGTTTCGGCAAATGTTAATACTTCATTAAATTCTCTTGAGCTTAACTTACGTGATAGTAGCTCGCAATTTTGGCAAAAAACACAGCACATAAATCTTTTCCACTCATAAAGGAAATTGATTAGGTAAATTGAATTATGTTATATAAAGGACATTTATAGGAGGTAGTAAGTTGAAGAAAAGAGAGGTTTTCATAATCGCCATCCTCTGTTTATCACTTTGGTTTAATTTCACAACCTTAAACAAAGTGGAAGAACAACGAAAACAAATTGATTACTCGATATCTCTATTGAATCAACTGAACAATCTGCTGACTCATACAAGTAATCAAATGAATCAAATAGCTGTGGAGAAAGAGTGGATTCAATCAGCAAACTTTAGCCTAGTTAGTAAAGAATCTCGTGAAGATCGTATGGTAGTTCGAGGAGAATTCACGTTTCTTGAGTTAAAAGCAAATCAGAAGCCCACCATTTTCTACCGAGAAAAGGATACTACCGAATGGACTAAGGAAGTCCTAGATTCCCTTGGGGGTTTAAATTATGCAGTAGTCGTTACTCTCTCCCCTGAAAAGCACTATGAATATCAGATTTCGGCAGAGGGAGATATTTCAAAAGGAAGTACTGTTTTAACAATTCCCCAGAAAATTTATGGTTTCCCGGAAAAGAAAATAGATATTACTTTCTTACCAGTTAAGAACTCTTCGACTTTAAGTGCTCAAGTGTACGTCGGCTTTGCTCCCGCACCCATAGAGGCAATGACTCCTGTCAAAGTAAGTATTCAGATAGAAAATGAAGGAAAACTAACTAGAACGGTCCCTCTTACACTTAAAAGCGGCTTGAACTCTGAGTTTAGTGGTACCTGGGAACAAAACAAACAAGAAATGTCTTCCAATACAGAATTTGTGACTGTAACCGAGTTCAAAAATGGGGTAATTATTAAAGAGAAAACTAATACGATTATACATGAAGGTAATAGAGCTTCTCAGCGAATCATCTCTGAAGAAAAAGAGGTAATCTCCGGATCTTAAACTAGAGGCACAAGCAAAGGGACATAATCCAAAGCTTGTGCCTTTAACGATTGTATTTTTTTCCAGGCTCCCATGCTGCTTTGCTTGAATAAAATAGGGTAAGATATGGATTTAAAATAATTATACATAGAGAGATAAGTCAATTATTAGGCTAATGAGGGGTAGGTCAAATCCATGGCCGTTAATAATGACCAAGTTCTGGATATTCAATTTGAACATAAGTTTTGGCTGCAAGTTATGGGGGACCATCTTTATTTAATTCTCAATTCCCTTTCGGTTTTTGAAAAAACCGAATTACGCAAGGCCTTTTCCCTTATTCGAACACTTGAAGAGTTACTTCAGCGCTCAAGACTGGATTCAACTCCCAATGAACTTTATAGTTTAAGTCAATACGCATTGACTTCTATTAAAAAAGTCAGGAAGTTTAAGCTTGGCTTACTTCATAGACACATCGAAGAGGACTTGAACTCAAGTTTGAGTCCTAGTACATTAAATCACATGATTAGTGAAGCTGAAGAATATGAACGGATTCTATCAGAGCATTTACAGATTAGTAAAAGTCTAAACTATTCTGCTTTACATTATCACTTATTCTGGCTGCCGGACATTGTTAATCATGCACAACAGCTTACAGCAGCCCTAGATCCGGTAGAAACAGGACTGCAAAAACGTGTTCAGGATCATATTACAAACATTAAGAACGCTTATCTAAAAGCCCTTGAGCTAGTCGGATTTTTACGATCAAAGCCTTCTTCGTTCCCTGCACTTAATCGCTTTAATCTGGGTGTAGGAAATCAGGTTCATTCGTTTTTGGGCTTTCAAAAGGAGCTCCAGTCTATGCTTATAACCCACCACGTTCTAGGTACGGTCTCAGTGTTAAATCTTGATCACATGATTCGAGAAGAAACTTACTACCTTTATAAACTATCCCAGATTTCAGAGGTTGAAGCCCCGGACATTAACCCCGTACAACCCCGAATAATCCAAAAGCTATAACGGCTATTTTGATTAGTAACTACTATAGTTTTTGGGATAAGCAACTTTACCTCAAATAGGAATATTATGGTATAAAGATTGTGGAATTGGGGGGGTACTATGAAAGTTTCCTTATATGATCAATTATCAAACCTCTTAAATCAAATTTACCCGGAATCATTTGAGGAACATCACAGTACTCTTCGTTCTCTATCCTCTATGCTTGCCCAGAAAACTTATTCCAAAATTAAAAATCAAATTGATCCAGTTCAGGGTCTTCCTGATGCTATACAAGTATGGTTTCCAATTTGGTATCCTAAAACAAGATTGGGAATTCAGTTTACTGATACTCAAACAATCGGTGTTTATGTGCAGCAGGCCTTAGAACCCAATGGTGATTTTAATTCGCAAATTCGGTTTGCCCAGTTTAAAATCCCTCCCGCATTTACCATGACGGCTTTAACTCTGGGTTGGGGAGGCTTTCTTATCTATTCTATTGAAAAAGCAAGATCAGATGGTCGTCAAGCGATTCTACAAGAACTAGAAAAAACTAATAAAATCCTTCAGGAGCAAGGCGGATCCTGTCTTACTAAAACCTGCGAGGAATAATTCGTTTTAAGTCTATAGGGAAGGAGCCATCAAGAAATGTGGCAAAGGATTATCCTTTATTGGCTCTTTTGGCCTGTAATAGGCGGTATTGTTGCCCTGTCAATCACTGTTTACCTTCTTGCCGGTTGGGAAGATTTTAAACAAACTGATCCGGTTCATTTTCCAGTGCCTTATGAGGCTTGGAGTTTACCTTGATATAGAGGGGGTTGGAACTTGATACCAAATACAAGGAATACAAATCTTAAATTTCTACCTATTAACCTTCAACCCCTTTGGTGGTTAAGAATCCTATACTGGGTCATTTGGCTGACTCTTTCAGTTGGGTTATCCTTTTTTGTAAGAAAAATTGACCTTAATCAATTTAGGAAGTGCCCCTGTTCATATCCAAACGTCTATCCTTGAGGGGGGTGTTAGGTAGTTATGATGCCATCCACGTCCTGCGAATCTAAGCTCGAGCCTAAAAACGTAGAATTTCAAGAGAAGCAACGAAGGAGTCTTCGCAACCAAAAATATTATGGCCTAATTTTTCCGATTCCAACAATTGCAATTATAATTATCTCTTTGATTTTTGATGTTCTTCTCTGGCAGGTCTTGGGGTTCAGAAAATACCCCGATCGCCCATACGAAGACAAAATAATTGATGAGTGCTTCTAAGATAGGCGGTGGGATAAGGATGCCCTATGACTTTTTGTCTCTCTGGATTCATGGTTCTCGATATGGAGAGATTCCTATTTCTTATTTAGGTTTACCTGTTCTATTCTGCGTCTTCGCTGTTATTTATTACCTTATTATTGGGCTTCAGGAAATTCTGGATAATCCAAAACAAAAGTACCTTTGGTAAGTGTCACAATTATTCTTTACGAACACATTTAAGAGGAGCGAACCCCTAATTTCCTTAGGGATTCGCTCCTCATCATGTTATCCGACACTTCGGCAGTGAATGAGTTTACTCTGTTTTTGGAGCAGAGGTGGAATTTTTAGAGGGTTTATGACCGCAGCCTTTTTTATGCCCAAAACCACGAAATTCACCGTTATCCATGTCTTGTTCCATCCTTTGCTGACGTTCTTGCATGGCGTTCTTGATTTTTTCAGCTTTTGTTTGATCAAGAATTCCGGCCTCTACTTCCTTATCAATAATTTGAGCTTTGATAGTATACATTTGCTGATGGAGAGCTTTAATCTCCTTCAATTTGTCTTGATCAACAGCCCCGAAGGCAGGCACGGCACCTACAACCAACATCGCCAAAGCCAAAATGCTTGCAGCCAATCTTCTCATATGCCAGTCCTCCTCATTCATTTTTTGCCGGAAACATTCTTAGAATACCCAATCAAAGGTTTCTTATTACACATTAACCCTTGTAATTCACTATTAGACTTAATTTTGCTCGAGTTGTTCATATTCGGCAGCGTAGTTCTGCCCCCATTTACATAGGGTATCTAAAATAGGCATGAGACTCTTACCAGCTTGAGTTAGAGAATACTCAACTTTGGGAGGGATTTGTGTATAGATGAATCTCTTGACCAAATCACTATCTTCAAGCTCTCTAAGCTGTTGTGTCAACATTTTCGGTGTGATATTGGGAAGTTGTTTCCTAAGTTCACTGTATCTCAAGGTGTTGTTTCCTAAATGCCAGAGAATAAGTGCTTTCCACTTTCCACCGATAAGGGCCAAGGTTAATTCCATCGAACATTGGTACTCATTATTTTTAAACTTAATAATTTCAGTTCAACTCCTTCGGGGTTCTCTAACCACTTTCATCCCCAGTATACAAATAGGTACTATAGAACGAAAAAGTACGTACTTGCCTATATTTATTATATTGTTTAATATTATACCTGACAATATCTTGTTTAAAACGTTTACGAGGAGTGTTCTGTAAATGAAAGTTGTTGCATTCAATGGAAGTCCGCGGGTCAATGGCAATACCGCCCAAGGCCTCAAAATTGTCTTGGCTGAGCTCTCAAAGGAAGGAATCGAGACCGAAATCATCCAATTAGGCGGGCGTAAAGTCTTTGGTTGCTTGGCATGTGGCAAATGTCGGGAAACAAAAGATAATCGGTGTGCGCGTAAGGACGATGAGATGAATTCGTTTATTCAGAAGATGGAAGAGGCTGATGGTATCATTATCGGTTCACCCACCTACTTCAGTAATGTGAGTACTGAAGTAAAGGCCCTTATCGACCGTTGCGGTTATGTAGCAAAATCCAATGGCGGCTCATTCCTAAAGGGAAAAGTAGGAGCATCGGTTGTTGCCGCCCGTAGGGCTGGTTCAACCTTTACTTACTCCGCCATCAACTTCTTCTTTGGCATAGCCGAAATGATTATTTGCAGTTCAAATTATTGGAATCTGACCTTATCCCGTGATCCTGGTGATGTCCAAAACGATGCAGAAGGGATCCAGACCTTCCAAACCCTTGGTAACAACATGGCCAAACTTTTGAAACAGGTCCGGTAATAAACTCTAGGTATCGTTAACCCCCTGTCAGAATAACACACTCAAAACGATAGGCTATCTATCTGAATAACCACTGCAAATTAATCTCTTTAGTTAATAGCAAGAAGTACATGTAAATTCCATGTACTTCTTGCTAATTGTTGACTTTTTCAACTGAATGAATCCCATCAAGCTCTCTAATCTCTTTAATAATTTTTTCGGTATATATTTCATAAAAAGGTGTTCTTAAATTATACTCCAAGGTCATTTTATTCTTATCTTCTTCTAACAATTTAATAGTAATATTACGAACCATTATTCTATGTGATTTTAAAGTACAATTAATACTCTCAATGGCACATTTGTTTATGAGAGTAATTTTTAAGATAAGCCGGGAACTAAAAAAGTAGATCTCAATTGAACGTTCTAAGGTTATAAAAACTAAAACTGTAACCAGAAAGGATGAATAATACAATCCTGCTCCCACAGCTAATCCAATTGCTGCAACAACCCATAGCGAAGCTGCAGTTGTTAATCCTTTGACAGATACTCCATCCCTTAAAATGGTTCCTGCTCCTAAGAAACCAATTCCTGAGACTACTTGAGATGCAAGTCGAGAAGGATCTCCATTGGGAAAATCGGCAAATCCATACATCGATATCATCATGATTAATGAGGCCCCTAGGGATACAAGAATATAAGTCCGTAATCCCGCTGGACTATCATGCCGTTCTCGTTGAAAGCCTACGATTCCTCCAAAAACGCATGCTATTAATAGTCTTAGAGCAATCTCGTAGTCCGTTATATGCAATACTAATCACATCTTTCCCTTTCGCACTTCACCTCCTTAGTATTCCCCCATTTTTTGTTCAAATTCGTAGACTACAAGCGAACTCTGACGAGACGTATAGCTAAATACAGCCAAGTAATACACCTTGAAAAGAAAAAACTCCTCCCTACTGTTATGGAAATTAGGAGGAGTTTCTTTAAAGACATTTCTCAAAATTCATATTGGTCATGGCATGGAAATGCTTACGGTCGCAATGTTTGTTTTAGAACTTAAGGGATCCGGTATAACCGTTAACTCAAAGCTCCGTGCACTCTTTGACACTTCATAGCCTAATTCCCCAGTCATCTTACCTCCAGCCTTAATTGTCCCATTTATAGCTTCTTTAACGGCTAGATTTGCTCCCAGACTAACTTTTTGCTTTTTCCCTTCCAGATCTTGAAGCTTAAACCCTATCTTACTTCTAACCTCAATATCGACATTTCCTTGGTTTTCTATCGTCAGATCTACGAGCAGAAACGTATTGCCTGATCTTGGTGATTTAAATAAATGACCATTGCCATCCGAAGTCCTTATGCTGTTAATCTTGTATTGGAGGGTTCCGAGCTTGAACTCCTCTCCCATCACATAACTCTTCTGCTGAGGTATGCTTGATGTATGCTGTGCCAGAAATTGTGGTGAATTAGTATGGGCTTGAGTTGTTAAAGCACCAGCCCCTAGCAAGAAGATCACCATTGGTACTAGGAGGACAAGTAAACAATATTGAATCTGAGAGCAATATCTACGTTGCCTTCCCACCTTACGTGTCGCTACTAATTTCCACATGTTTTCGTCCTCCTCTATCTCCTTAGTTATTTCCTTAGTTATTTCTTTTGTTTTGTCAACAGGAAACTGATGACAATATCCTTTAAGTGAATGTTAGCACAACGCCCCTTTTCTGTCTATAGCCGGCATATATGGAACCATTTATTTTGTTTATGTATAATTTGCGTGTTTTTCCTTAATTGTCTAGTATTCTAAGCATACCAGGCGTTTATTTATACTAAACAGTTATAAATATAACAAATTACATAGATAGCAATGGGCTATGATTACTATTTTTAATAACTTTGACTAAGCTATCATGGGGGCTGACGTATTAAATAAATAGGTCTTCACGTATCTCGTGAAGACCCTCCACAAATATCCTTCCATGCACGATATAACAAGTTTACGCCCTCGGAAAGTTCATCCTTACTTAATGCCCCATATCCCAATAAAAATGTACTGTCATATTTTTTGAGGATTGCACCAATAAAATAATCCGAGATCGGATAGACCTTCACGCCATTTTCAGCTGCAGCTTTACACAAGTAGGTTCCGCTCTTTGTAGTGCGCAATTTAATCAGCAAGTGATTACCTGCACTCTCACCTACAATCCTAATGTTTTCTCCAAAGATCGATAGTTCTCTGATTAGATGCGCTCGCTTTTCTTTATATAGTTTACGCATCTTATTTAGATGTTTTTCATAATTGCCCTCTGCAATAAACTTCGCAACTAACCTCTGTTCAAGAATGGATACCTCGGAACCGAATTCACTATTTATTCTATGGTAGTTTTTTAGTAATGTTACGGGCAACACCATATAACTTATCCTGATAGAGGGCGCAATTGAGGTTGAGAAGGTGCCGATATAAATAACTCTCCCGTTTTGGTCGATACTTTGCAAGGATGGCAGAGGTTTTCTGATATATCTAAATTCGCTGTCATAGTCATCTTCAATGATATATCGTCCAGGCATTTGGTTTGCAAAATTGAGGAGTTCAATTCTTCTGCCGATGGGCATGCTGATTCCTAGAGGGAATTGGTGCGAAGGGGTTACATAGACTGCTACATTAGAAAGACCCTTTAGAGGTTCAATTTCTATCCCTTTGTCATCGATGGGTATTGGTATAATCGAATGCCCCATATGGTCGAAGGTTCTATAGGCTTTTCTATATACAGGGTTTTCCAAAGCTATACATGTTGCCTTATTTAGAACAAGGCTTATAGTTCGTAATGAACTTTCCGTTCCTGCTCCAATGATTATCTGACGTTCATCACAGTTAACCCCTCTTGAACTATGCAAGAAAGCAACTAATTCTCGCCTTAAATTCAAATCCCCTTGAGCCACCGTTTTCTTTAAAATGCTATAATCGAATTCATTAAAACAACTTTTAAACAGGTTCCTCCATGTCTTATACGGAAACGCACTATGATCGACATCACTGGGCGAGAAATCAATTTTAAGATATTCCTTCCTTTCTATGAGTTGAGTATTTTCGTGCTGAGTAATGTTTATTCTGTGATATATGTCAATATCACAGACAAAATATCCCTTCTTTGGAATGGCCACAATGTACCCTTCATCGATCAACTGACTATACGCTGTATCGATGGTATTAATACTCACGCCAAGGTGTTCCGCTAGCTTTCGCTTTGATGGTATCTTATCATGAGGCTTATAGTTTTTAGATTGGATTTCGGCTCTAACCCATTCATAAATTTGTTTATATAAGGGTGCTTTACTAGTGCATAAGGGCAAAGTAATCATGAAAATCCTCCAAACTGATACTATACAACTATTAAAAACTGATACTTATGTAGGTAACAGATATATTCTATAATCAATACATTAATTGTCAAGGAGGAACTAGTACAATGAATAAACAAAAGAGGGTAGCTGCAATTCACGATATTTCTTGTGTAGGGAGATGTTCACTTACCGTTGCACTGCCAATCCTTTCCGCTGCAGGGTTTGACACAAGTGTTTTACCAACTGCGATTCTATCTACTCATACTGGTGGCTTTGAGGGTTTTACATATAGAGATTTAACTGAGGATATTAAGCCAATTTCAGATCACTGGCAATCTCTGAATCTAAACTTCAACGCTTTATACAGCGGTTTTTTAGGATCCTTTGAGCAGATTGATTTAGTCGCAGATCTCTTTGATACTTTTAGAAGGAATGACACACTGGTAATGGTTGACCCTGTAATGGCGGACAATGGAGTTTTATATTCAATTTATTCGCCTGAAATGGCTAAGGGAATGACCAAATTGTGTGCCAAGGCAGATATTATCGTCCCTAATTTAACGGAAGCTGCTTTCCTCTTAGAAGAAGAGTACGTTGGGGAAAATTATTCACAGGAGTATATTGAGTCCACCTTAAAGAAACTTTCTTCCCTAGGTGCAAAAAAGGTGGTTCTTTCGGGGGTTTCCTTTGAGAAAGACAAATTGGGAGCCGCAGCCTTTGATAGCAACACCGGGAAGGTTAGCTACGCCTTCAATGATAAGATCGAGGGTTATTTTCATGGTACAGGTGACGTTTTTGGGAGCGCCTTATTATCTGCGTTGTTAAATGATTTTCCTCTTGAAAAAGCCGTACAAATAGCTGTCGACTATACACATAGATGTATAAGCCTGACCCATGAGGCTGGACTAGAAAAAAGATATGGCGTCTGCTTCGAAAAAGCGATACCATATCTGATAAAACAATTGGGGCTATTCAATGATTAGTTATCACTAAGTAGTTTGAGCACTTAAGGTCTGCAAGTTTGCTTGCGGTCCCACAACAGTTTAATGGTCACAGCATCGAACGAGCCTACGTAACTGATTCAAAAAACTTTTTCCTTGTTCGAAGAGCTTCCGACAAACTGCTACAAAACTATAAGATAGGAAATATGTCCAACCTTTGGGTTGGGCTTTTTCTTTCGTTATTCAAGGGCTTGGGTTGACAATTAAGAATGGTGTTCTAAAAAAATGTCGTCAAATTAACCTCAAACGATACATGATATTTTTGTGTTAGACTGGGTAATATCAACAAAAGTTTTTCCCTTTAAAATAACCGGTCTGGTAATCTCATAGGGTGGAACATAGACAATTTCACCTTTTTCGCCGTTTTCCAGAATCACGTTTAAACCTGTAAAATGTAAAGATATGTTTTTTAAAAAGACATCCAATACACAAATATCAAATATGCTCATTCCGAGGGTCTGGAACATTTCAAATACCGCAAAAGGATTAACCCCTTTTTTATAGATTCTATCTTGAGTCATAGCATCATACACGTCCGCAATTGCAATGATTTTAGCAAACAAATGAATTTCATGACACTGCAAGCCATAAGGATAACCTGAGCCGTCGGACCTCTCATGATGAGAAAGGACAGCCTCTTTTACGGATTGGCTAATATCCGCCACATCCTTGATGCAAAAGTACCCCAGCAGAGAGTGATTTCTCATAATATCAAATTCCTCATCCGATAATTTCCCTGGTTTGTTGAGAATCTCATCTGGAATAAGGACTTTTCCGATATCATGCAGTAATCCAGCTTGTATGACTTCCTCAATTTCGTCCTTGGCTAAATTAAGCCAATTAGCAATAAGCATTGCGTAAAAAGCAACGTTAACACAATGAGTATATGTATATTCGTCCTTTTCTCTGAGATCTTTTAGAGACTCTATGATGTCCATACTGTTATTAATAGTTCCGTATACTAATTTGGATAGCTGCTTAATCTTGGGATAGTTTAATTTCCCCCCCGAAGATAATTCTCTCAGGACCTGCTTTACCACTAGAACAGATTCTGCATGACTTGCCATGATGCTTTCCTTCTTGGTTTTTCTATCTTTATCTTTTTCCTGTTTTGGCACTAATTCATCCACAGTATAAATCCAAATATACTCAATTCCGAAATCGGCAAGGCGGTTTAGGATATATTGATTCAAAATACAATCTTTGGCTACGAGAGTGATGCCTTGGTAGGTTATTACATCCTCCGCAAGAATCGTTCCGACACGACACTGGGAGACCAGTGTTCTAATACTATCCATCGTTTCACCGCCAGCCTTCCTTAAAGTATACCTTCGGCTACTGATACATTAATCTCTATTTGTGATTCATCTTCAAATATTAGTGGGATACATACAACAACTGTATTTGGAATACTCAGTTCAATATTGTCTCCTGTCAAAATGGTAGGAGGGGTGATATCCACTACTATTTTTCCTTTGGAAAACAAGGTAGCTGTATAGCCCAAGATCATATTACATAACTCTCCAATAGCACTTTTTGCTATTTCATCAAGTTCTGTAATCATTGAACAACCCATCATTGCGGAAGCGATCTTGCAACAGGTTACTTTGTCAAAGGACAGTACAACACTGCCATGAAACCCACCTGTTATCCCAATAATAACTAGAATACCTTCGCTCCTATAGGGTACATTTTTGATATAAATCTTACCCATCTTCGTCTTCAAACCAGTAACCTGATCGATCATTTCAGTACTTGCTGATACAAAGGGATTAATATACTCAGCCTTCATCCTCAGGTCTCCTTCATCTGTAACAATATCTTGATATAATTTGTAAGGTAAAGGTCGTTTAGTAACTACTCTATTAGTCTTAGTTTCCTAAGGACCTCCAGCATTTTATTCGTATCAATAGGCTTCGCAGCATAGGCCTCACACCCAATTTCAAATGCCCTATTAACAAAGTCAGTTTCAGCTAGGGCAGTCGTCATAATTACTTTAACCCTCTGTTCAGGCTTTAAGGTTTGTTTACCCTCATAGTCTCTAATAGCCTTTAATACCTTAACCCCGTCCACTTTGGGCATCATAATATCCAGGCAAATCAAATCATAGGGCTCTTTCTCTTTAATAGCCATCAAATAGGCGTCAAGTGCTTCAAGTCCATCAACTACCAAATCGACTTCACCATATTGGGAAAGAACTTTTGACAGGAACCTCCGGCTAGCTAAATCATCCTCAGCAATTAGAATTTTCATTATCCTCTACCTCCTACATCTTAATGTTCTAAGCGCATATATATCTCAAATTCTTGAATTAAGGTTAAGGCACATTTAGCTGCTTGTTCTAGGTTTTCTCGCCTTGCGGCAAGTTCAACTTTAAACGACAACATTTTTAACTCATCCGCTTCTATAATGTCACAGTGTTTTTTGATATTATGAGCAATTTCTTCAATCAAGCCAATATCCTCAAAGGACAAAGCATGTCTGAGTTCATCAATATCTCTGGAAACCTCTTGAAGAATAGAATATTTATCGTTTACTGCCCCCTCAATCTTGGTACTTAACACTATCCCTGTTTCACTAATCCTGATCTCGTCATCAGGCTCAGGGCAGAATTTAATTTCTGGGCTGCTTCGGTTTAACACCTCTTCTAAGACCCGGAATAACTCCTCCATCTTAATGGGTTTGGGAATATACTCATCTAGGCCATGGGACAGAAACCTTTCCCGATCTCCAACCAGCGCGTAAGCTGTTAAGGCAATGATCGGAGTATGCCGACTCTTACCCTCTCGTTCACGAATTTTGGCCGTCGCTTCTATCCCATCCATGATGGGCATCTGAATATCCATAAAAATAGCATCGTACTGATTTTCCTCGTGCAATGACAAGGCTTCCAACCCGTTCGAAGCGGATTCCACTGAATAACCTTTTTCTTTAAGCATCAAAGTCAACACCATTAAATTGACCTTATCATCTTCTACAACGAGAATTCTTAAGGGTTTGAGAGTATGAATAGGGTTTAAGTGACCTTGAGCTGGTTTGCTTAGTTCCTTAGCTCTTGAGAACAGCAGACTAAAGCTAAACGTACTCCCTTTCCCTTTTTGGCTTTCTAACGTTATGGTCCCACCCATTATTTCGACTAGTTGCTTGGAAATGGCTAGACCCAAACCCGTACCACCATATTTTCTTGTAATTGAACCATCTACTTGACTAAAGTTTCTAAAAAGTTTAGCTTTTTCTTGATCCGATATACCAACACCTGTATCAGAAATTGAAAAATTCAACTCAACTGCTTTGTTAGTCATTGCTAATAGCTCAACAGAAAGTGTAACTTTTCCATGTTCCGTAAACTTTAGAGCATTATTTAATAAATTGTTTAGAATTTGTCTTAACCTATTGGGATCTCCTTGTAAGATTTGCGGTATAGAAGAGGAACTGTCACAACATAATTCCAATTTCTTTTTCAAAGCTAGTGGCAAATGGGTTTTGATGGTTGAATCTAAGAGTTCCTGAAGGTTAAACCCTATCGTTTCGATCACTAAATGACCAGCTTCTATCTTGGAAAAATCTAAAATATCATTTATTATTCTCAGTAGTGAATCTGCGCAATCCTTGGCAATCTCTAAGTTTTCTCGCTGCTCATCGGTTATATTCGCTAGAAGAGTTAAATCAATCATGCCTGCTATTCCATTAATAGGTGTACGAATTTCATGACTCATATTCGCCAGGAATTCACTTTTCGCCCGATTTGCGGCCTCAGCTTTATCTTTAGCCTGATTCAGTTCATTTTCAACATGTATACGCTCAGTCATATCCGTTAAGATTGAGACAAAATAACCAGGCTCGGGACTATAAATTTTTACAGAAAACCATCGTTCACTCCACTTGGAGTAGTAGATCGGTAAATCAAGAACAATTCCTCTGGAAGCAACCTCTCCGTATTCATCCATTCTTTTTCTATAGATTTCAGGATGTTCGGCGGAGAAAAGCTCCGAATACTTCTTGCCAATAATCTCTTCTCGAGATACATTAAATATCTTTTCATAGGCTTCGTTAACCTCTAGAATTTCATAATCGATGGGTTTCCCTGAAGCATCAAAAATAACCTTGTTATAGGCAAAGCTCTCCGGCATATTCATAATTAACGTACGATAATGTTCATATAAAATCCTTTGGTTTTCCTCGCTTTTTAGTAATGCTTGATCCGCTTTTCTACGTTCCGAGATATCCCGCGCAAAGGATAGAATGTATTTTTTACCATCCATCTCAATAAGCTGCGATTTAACCTCAGCTGGTACTTCTTGGCCGTCCTTAGAAAGAAAAATGTTTTCAAAAGTGAATTGTCCGTCAGTTATTAATTTTTTAAGTAGATTAATATATGTTCCTTTATGTTTGGTAAAATCATAAACATGCAGATTGAGCATCTCTTCTTTGCTGTACCCCATTCTCTGACAAGTTAAGGGGTTAACATCGATAATTTTGGCAGTAAGTGATCCTCCTTCTTGGATCTCGTGAAGAAAGATCCCATCTTGCGCTACATCGAACAAACTACGATACTTTTTTTCACTATCCATAAGCGACTTTTCCCAACGTTTCCGCTCAGTGATATCTCGAATGATACTCACTAAAAAGCGTTGATCCTCTATAAATGTACCATAGGAACTCACTTCAACGGGAAAAGTACTGCCATCTTTTCGAATATGATTAGTTTCAAATAACAGCCCTTGGTCTCCTACTTGTTTCATTTGCTCTGATGCTAAATCAACGGACTCTCGAAAATCAAAAATTTTTAAAGCTAGGATTTCTTCTCTAGTATAACCATAGGCACGAATCGCCGCCTCATTAGCTTCTAAAATGTTGCCCTCTGTATCCATAAATAAAATAATATCGCGAGCTTTTTCTAGAATTACTTGATATTTCTTTGCAGCCCTCTCTACTAGTTTGCTGTCAGTAATATTATCGAGTGCTACGACTACCTTGCGTTTGTCCCTTATCCTAATCGGAGTAATACTTGCCTTAAACCAATATCTTCTCTTTATTTCATGATCAATTAATACTTGACAGTACTCCAGGTCGGTGGTAGCTTGTCCGGCATTAAAAGCTAACACAATAGCCAATCTTAACTTACAGGATTGGCATTTTGGTCCAAAGCCACACCCCTGAACATCTTCAATACTCCCCTGACAGTGAATCTCGTTACCAATACGTTTTCCTAAAATTCCTCGCTGGTTATGATCTAAATACTCCACTCCAGAATTGTTAATTTTCTCAATTAAGAAATCCTCATTAATCAAAAACATTCCAATGGGACTACTATTAAAAATTATCTCAAAATTACTAGCCTCGGTGTTTACATTATTCACAATCACACTCACCCGCCTTAAAAATTAAACGGAAGCGTAATGACTTCGATATTTCCTGTTCTTACGCTCATTGTAATACTTCGACTAATCTCTCCACCTATATAAGCGTCTAAAATCTTTAAGTCCATTCCCAAAAGAATTTCTCGAACTGCCTTAATATTCTTTGGCCCAATGTTGAAGTAATCATCCGTTCTTATTGAGACCGCTCCTCCGAAGATCTTTACTTGCAAATCCTTACGTTGACTGCCATATTTCCTACAAAGTTGATCAACTAAGATTGGTATGCCCGTTGTAGCATAGTAACCTGGTCGCCGCAGAGTCTCTTGCAAATCTGAAGGATTTGGTAAAGCGATATGAATCATGCCTGCTAAATGAATCACGGGATTATAAATGGTTACGGCAACGCAAGAAGCTAATGCATAAGTCTTTATGACGTCTTGCGGAGCATTAGTGGTGACATATTCCCCGATACCGATGATTCTATCCATTCTTCTTCCTTAATAGATTTACTAGAGTTTGGGCCATTGTCTCCAGGGGAACTTGCCGCTCGACTGCCCCGATTTCAAAAGCCACTTTAGGCATTCCATACACCACGGAGGATTTTTCATCCTGCCCTAAGGTTAGAGCCCCCTTTCTTCGCATGGCAAGCAGTCCTTTTGCACCGTCATAACCCATCCCCGTAAGAATAACCCCGATCGCCCCCGGGCCTACTTCTTTAGCCATTGATTCAAAGAGGATATCAATTGATGGACAGTGTCCATTGACCTTTTCACCATCGAAGCACTCCACTCTGAATCGATCTCCGGCTCTCTTAATCCGCATATGTTTTCCGCCTGGGGCTATAAGCGCACACCCTTGATCAACATAATCTCCCGACTGAGCCTCCTTAACTCGTAGCTGGGTTGAATTATTCAGTCTCTCCGCAAACAACCTGGAAAATATGGGAGGAATATGTTGAGTCACCACAATGCCCGGCATTTTAGGAGTTAACATTTTCAAGATATGAAAAACGGCCTCCGTTCCTCCAGTCGAAGCTCCTATGGCTATAAGTTTTTCTTTCAGGACAGCCCCCTCTTCAACCACTTTAGTATGGCTCTGCCCAACCAAACCAATCTTTGCCCTTGCCGCTATTTTTATCTTCTGGATCAATTCATGAATAAAACCTTCAACATCTTGAACGGATTGGACATTAGGCTTCGTCACAAAATCTACGGCCCCTGCTTTCATTGCCTCAAAGACGGCCATACTGACAGAGCTGACAACCACAACAGGTAATGGGTATTGGGGTAAAAGTCGCTTGATAAATTCAATCCCATTCATTTTAGGCATTTCAATATCGCAGGTCATCACGTCGGGATCAAATTCTAAGATTTTATCTCGAGCATCAAAGGGATCGAAAGCCTTAGCCACTACTTCTATGCTCGGGTCGCTAGAAATCCCTCTTGCTAGCACTTCACGAAAGATCAGAGAATCATCGACAATCAGCACTTTTATCTTTCCCATGCTTAAAATTCCTTTCGGTAGACGGCGGGTAAAATATGTTGATACTCCGTCTCGTTTCGATTCAATGATTCCGAGTGTCCAATGAATAAGTATCCACCTGGCTCAGTTGCATCATAGAACTTCTTAACTAACTCCATTTTCGTTTTATTATCAAAGTAAATCATCACATTCCGACAAAAAATTACGTGAAATTTCTTTTTAAAGGGTAAGGGATTGTCCATAAGATTAAACTTTCGATATATCACTTCATTCCTAATCTCAGGGATTAGGACGGATTTTTCATAGTCTAATTTGTTAAAGTACTTAAGCTTCCAAAAAGCAGGTAAGGTAGCTATACGTTCATTGCTATAAACCCCTTCAAGAGCGATGTCTAAAACTTTGCTCGAAATGTCCGTTGCCAAAATTTTAGTGTCCCACAATTTTTTCTCCATGCCAAAGAATTCATCGATGATCATTGCTAACGTGTAGGGCTCTTCTCCACTCGAACATCCCGCACTCCAGATTCTTAGATCCTTTGTCTGAGAGTTCGCGACCAACTGTGGAAGAACTTTTTCCTTAAAAAAATTAAAATGGTCCACTTCACGCATAAAGAACGTATGATTTGTCGTTACTTTATCTATAAGAGTTACCACTCCATCCCCTGTTTTATCAGCCACTATATAATTGAAATAGTCAGCAAAACTGCTGAAGCTTTTTTCAGTTAGAACATTGCTTAGTCTTCCGGCCAGTAAGGTTTGTTTCTCATCCTTAAGAAAGATTCCGTAATTGGTTTTAATATAATCCGCGAGTTGCCTGAACTCTCTTTCCGAAATCTTTAACATTTATCCACCTCCCTCGTTTTGCTATTATATCTTCCTTAATTAAGTCTTTAGTTTAGGAGAGCCTTGTGGCTCTCCTAAATACTTTTTCTAATATTTTCCAAACTCTCGGTCACTTAGAGAAATCTTAGGCTTACTGCTGGTTGCTGCAACCTCAGCATATCCTAGATCTTCATTCAGAGAACTATAGTTCCCTTTTTTCTTTTGAGACATATCCTCTAACATGCGTAAAACCTCGGGGTTCAGTTCCTCATACCCTTTATAAGTAGAGCTTGTCGATTTCTTCAGTTTAAACTTATTGACCTGCTCTCTTAATAGGTCTGCTTGACTTGAAAGCTCCTCGCTAGCTGCAGCACTTTCTTCAGACGTAGCGGAATTGGTCTGCACAACATCGGACACTTGCATAATACCTTGGTTCACTTGGTTAATTCCCAAAGCTTGTTCATTCGATGCTGTAGCAATTTCTCCAACCAGGTTCGCTGCTTTTGTAACACCCTCGACAATTGTATTGAGGGCTGCCGCGGTATCGTTAGCTATTTTTGTACCACCTTCAACCTTTTTGATGGAACCCTCAATCAGTGCCGTTGTCTCTTTTGCTGCGTTGGCGCTTCTAGCAGCCAAATTACGAACTTCTTCTGCCACAACCGCAAAACCTTTACCATGCTGTCCAGCTCTTGCGGCCTCAACAGCCGCATTAAGCGCTAGGATATTCGTTTGGAAGGCAATTTCGTCGATAACTTTGATGATCTTGGAAATGTTTCCGGAGGATTCATTAATATCGTCCATAGCCTTAAGCATGCCTTGCATTTGCTCATTACCTTTGACTGCCCCCTCCTGTGCAGCTAAGGCTAACTCATTGGCCTGGGTTGCATTTGTAGCATTGAGTCTTGTCTGATTTGAGATCTCCTCCATGGAGGCCGTAAGTTGTTCAATTGAACTCGCTTGCTCTGTAGACCCTTGGGAGAGCGCTTGAGCAGAGGCTGAGACCTGTCTTGACCCTGAAGCAACCTGAGATGACGCATTGTTTATTTCGCCCATGACTTCATTTAGCGATACAATGACATTGCTTAAAGAATTCATTAACATCCCAACTTCATCCTTGGTAGTAACATCAATGTTGACATCAAGATCGCCTTCCGCAAGGCTGTTGGCTACTTCCACCAACTTATTCAATGGTCTACTGATAATTGAGCTTATGAAAAAGCCTAAACCAATGGCTATGAGTACCCCTGCGATTATGACCACAATCATAGTGACTGTAGCAGTATTAGCCGTCTGATTGTTACCATCGGCCTTAGCCTTTGCATCCTGTAATTTAACCTCTGTAATGTCTGTTATGGCATCCTGGAGTTCTTTATTGGCAATTCCGGCAGGGCTGGTTGCACTCATAAATGCTAGAGCTTCTTCATTTCTCCCTTGTAATGCAAGCTCAATCACCTTAGTCATCTCTTGAAAATAAGAATTATTATCCTTTACCAGATCATCGTACAAGCCCCTCATTCTGTCTGATAGGATTGTTTTCTCGAAAGATATTAAATCCTTATCAATGGTTGCTTTTCTCGCAACAAATTCTTCTGCGTAACTTTTCTTCTGTACTGGGTCATTTGATAGGATAAGATCACGACTATGAACTCTAGCCCTTTGGAACTCAGTCGAAATCTCCGCTAATTGTGAGATTGGCACCGTCATGTTCTCATAAAGCTCAGTATCGGCATTATCGATGGTTTTGATATTTACGATACCAACAACTCCAACAACTGCTGCTATAAGCGCAACAAAAATAAACCCTGATATTAACTTTGCAGCAATTTTCATATTCATAAACCATTTCATTTATAGACACCTCCGCATATTTTATAAATCGTTAATTGTTTCCAAATCTGTTTCATTAAGGAGCTTATCTGAATCCAAGAGAAGTTTAACATCGTTTCCTACTTTGCCGATCCCTTTGATGTACTTATTTCCATCCTTAGCCACGTTCGGCGGAGCTACAATCTCTTCATCAGGAATAGATATCACCTCGGATACACTGTCAACGATGAGACCAATCGAGACCTCTCTGATCTCAATGACTACTATACAGGTCCTATCGTTATACTCTCTATAGGGCTTTCTAAAACGCAACCGCACATCCATAACTGGAATAATCTTACCTCGCAAATTAATAATTCCTTTAATATATTCGGGCATTTCAGGGATTTCAGTAATGGGCTGTAAGCCTATGATTTCAGTGACATATTTGATTTCAATTCCGTAGAATTCACTGCCCATACAGAAGGTTAGAAACTTGCCTTTCTGAGTATCTTCAGTCAAGTCTGCTGCTTCTAGTTCAACAATATCTGCCATCGAATTTCTCCTTTCTTATTCTACTTATGCTGAATGTCTAAATCATAAGGCCCTCTATATCGAGTATAAGGCTAATACTCCCATCCCCCAGTAAGGTACATCCAGCCAAACCTCTGACTTTTTTCATGTTTCGAATATAGTCAGGAAGGGCTTTTACTACGACTTGCTGCTGACCGATTAGTTCATCGGCAAAGATACAGAGTGTTTTGTCGTCGTGCTCTACCATAATGATGATCCCCTCAGTAAGCTCGGTTACATCTGTCCGAACCTGGTAAATTCGGTGCAAACGTAAAATGGGAAAACACTGTCCTCGAACCATCATCATTTCGTTATTGTCAGGATCGACTATAAGGTCTGTCGATTTAGGCCGGAAGGATTCCTTAATCGCGGTTGTTGGTATTGTATAGAACGAATCCCCTACTTTAATGTTCATGCCATCAATGATCGCCAAGGTTAGGGGGATTTTGAGGGTTATAGTCGTTCCCTTTCCAGGGACACTATCCGCCGTTATGGCTCCCCCTACGGCTTCAATATTTTTTACGACGACATCCATTCCGACACCCCGCCCAGAAAACTCCGTAACAGTTTCATTGGTCGAGAATCCGGGTAGAAAAATAAGGTTATAGATCTCCTTATCCTTGATTTGATCTTCCGTTTCTTGAATTAATCCCTTTTCACGGGCTTTAGCCAAGATCCTATCTTTGTTAAAACCTTGACCATCGTCGCGAATAATGATCAAGACATCTCCGCCAGCATTCTTTGCTTCTAGGGTAATCGTTCCTATACGGAATTTTCCTTTAGCTTCACGTTCAGAAGGCATTTCAATACCGTGATCGATGGAATTGCGAATGAGATGCATTAAGGGATCTGAGATATGTTCGATAATATTTTTATCGACCTCAGTCTCTTGACCTAGTAATTGGAGCCGGACTTCTTTGTTGAGTTTCTTACACATATCCCTCACCGTACGATTCATCTTTTGGAACGTCCCAGCTAAGGGCACCATGCGTACAGACATTACGATATCTTGTAGTTCGCTAGTTATTTTTCTTAATTGCCGAGCGGCCTTATCAAAATTATTCAATTCCAAGCCTTTGAGGTCAGGGTTTTGCGTTACCATTGCTTCCGCGATGACCATTTCCCCAACTAAATCCATCAACTGATCTAATTTTGCTACACTAACACTAATAATAATTTGCTGAGCTGCCGCTAAAAGGCTTTCTTTTTCTCCTTGGTTGGTGAAAAGATCCTCTCGTCCCAATACTGCTGGAATCTTAAGAGGACTATCTCCCAGTAGAAAATGGCTTTCGTTTTGGAGATCATTGAATAGTTCACTATTTTCAACTTGAGTCAATTGGAGATTCTTTAAGGAGAATGTTTGTACTAGAACTTTATGAATCTCATCGAAGGAGTAAGGGGTCTTTAAAAGAAGAGTAAACCCCTGTTCACAAATAACACTTGCACTATCCTCATTATCTAAGTCTTGGGGTATATGGTAATACTCTTCCACAAGCTCTTGCAGATCGTTGACCACACTAAAGGCTCTCAAGTTTTCCATTCCACAGTCTGGTTCAAAATGAATGGTGGCCTCAAATATGTTCTTAGAGGCAGTAAGGTTTGTTTTTACTTTACTTATGTAATATTGTTGGTTCTCAAGAGTACTTCTTTCTTGAGAATTTACCTCATTCCCTATTGTCACGTTAATATTTTGACCTTTGATCTTAGAGTGAAAGACTTTGAGACGTTTATTCAACTCTGAAGGTTCGCCGTCTGCTTCGTCTCCGTTCCTGATTTTAGCGATTTCTAGTTTAATGAAATCAATACCTTCAAGTACTAAATCCGATAGCTCTGAATAATTAACATCTTGGGGCTTGTCCTCACGCAGGACAAAAAACAAATCCTCCATTGAATGGGCTAACCCTGAAATATTATTATAGAGCATCATTGCCGAGGATCCTTTGATTGTATGCATAATCCTAAAGATTTCGTTAATAGCGTCTGAATCATAGGAACTAGACTTTTCATTAGAAATAACCAAAAGTTCCATTTGTTCAATGAGTTGAGTAGACTCAAAAATGAATAAATCAAGCATAGGTTCATTAATATACTGGCTAGACAAGTTTTTTCACCTCCTCTTGACTTGGAATCCGTCTTATATCCCTAACACTTTGCAAATTGTTTGATAGAGAAATTCCTCCTTAAATGGTTTAACAATAAATGTTTTTGCACCATTTATAATCGACTCTTTTACCATACCCTCCTGTCCCATGGCTGAGACCATGATCACTTTTGCTTGAGGATCAAAGGCCTTGATCGCTTTAAGCGCTTCAATTCCAGACATCTCTGGCATCGTAATATCCATGGTTACAACATCGGGCCGCAATTCCTTATACATTGCGAGGCCTACCGCTCCATTTTCAGCTTCTCCAATAATTTCTACATCGTATTTTTGGAGCATATTTCGAATGGACAGTCGCATGAAAGCGGCATCATCAACGATTAGTAACTTTTTCATTTAACTCCACTCCTTAATCAACTTGGACTATCTTTTGGCATTTACTTTTAACAAGATCTAGCAACATGTTTAACGATGTTAAAGTTTGTTCTTTCAATGAAAACTTATATTTATCCAAACGCCACCGGAGGATAGCCATTCTTTCTAAACCAACAATAAGATCGGCAAGACTTTCAGTACCTACATCCCCGAGAATAGCTTTTTGAAGCTTAGCATCCTCAATTAAGGCTTTGATTGTGCCTATTCGTCTTTGAAAAATCCCCTGAACCATATCACTAAGATCAGGTTCATGAATCAAACCCTCGTAGGATAAGGTGATTGCTGTTATTTGTGGATAATTCTCGTAATATGTGACATAGGCATCTACAAAATAAATGATTGCCTCAATAGGATTTAACTTTTTAAGAACTAATGATTCAGTGATCGCTTGATCGTATTGAGAGTAATATTCGAGTACTGCTAAAATAAGTTCATTTTTTGACTTATAATGCTTAAAAATCGTTGCCTCTGAAACGCCCTGCCTTTTCGCAACCTCCCTTGTAGTAAGTCCCTGCAGACCCTGTTCATTAATCACCTCAATCGCCGATAGAATTAGGCTTTCCTTTGTGTGCAATAATTTAGCCAAACCAAACGCCCCCTATCGGTAAGTAATCATTTACTTACTTATTGATTTATTGTAATTTTACCTGCAATTCTATATTTTGTCTAAACAATATCTGGAAATTATTGTTGAATAAATGCATATTTCCGATTATTTTTATATCGTTTGGGAATGTGGAAAACCTCAATTTATGAAGGTATTATAACAATATGAAAAGCACCTTACACTGTGAGTAAAAATTGTAACTCCTACAGTGTTAGGTGCTCTATGAGTAATAACGCCTCAAATCCATCGTTTTACTGTTGTAAATAACTCTCCAGCATTGATCGGTTTAGAAATATAATCATCCATCCCAGCTTCCAGACATTTTTCTTTATCACCTTTTAAAGAATGGGCAGTTAGCGCTATGATTGGAATATGTCCGTTTGAATTCGCTTCGATTAGACGAATAATACCCGTAGCCTTATAACCATCAATCCCCGGCATTTGAACATCCATAAGAATGACATCGAAACTCACTCGTCTAAAATAATCAACCGCCTCTTCACCGTTCGTTGCCTCAGTAAGCCTCCAACCTTTTTTCTTGATAAGTTCCGAAATTACCATTCTACTAACTGCATCATCTTCAGCAAGGAGAAGATTGGGTACTGATTCTTTAATATTTATTGATTCCAACGTTAAAACATCTTCATAAGGTTTGCTTTGTGGAGCTTTATCTAATAAACAGGTGAAATGAAAATTACTACCCTCGTTTACTTTGCTAGATGCCCAGATTTCACCCTTCATCATTTCAACTAATTTTTTTGATATGGCTAGCCCCAACCCAGTTCCTCCATATTGACGAGTTGTAGAACTGTCTGCTTGGTGAAAACTTTGGAATAGTGCATCAATTTTATTTGGCTCAATTCCTATCCCGGTATCTTTTACAACAAATTCGAGTCTTACTCCGCCTCCACTCGTTTCTTTAGTTTTTTTGATTAAAAGCTCAATTTTACCCTCGGTGGTAAACTTTATAGCATTTCCAATCAAATTAGAAATAACTTGTCTTAGTCTAAATGGGTCACCAAGGAGATTAAGAGGTACGTCGTTATCTACAATTACGTTTATATCTAAGCCTTTTCTTTCAGCAGATAGTTGAAATAAACAAACCACTTTATTCACTAACTGACCAAGGTTAAACTCTGTTTTCTCCAGCTCCATTTTTCCCGCTTCGATTTTAGAATAATCCAATATATCGTTTAGTATGCTTAAAAGTGCATCGGACGATATCTCGGAAACACGCAAGTATTCTTCTTGTTCTTTGGCAAGCTGTGTCGTCTGCATGAGTTGTATCATCCCCATAACTCCATTCAGTGGGGTTCTGATTTCATGAGACATATTCGCAAGAAACTGGCTTTTTGCTTGATTTGCAGACTCAGCTTGATCTTTTGCTTTGATTAGTTCTTCTTCGAAGAGTTTACGCTCAGTTACATCCATTGCAGCAGTCATAGCAATAATCCGGCCATCATATAGCCTTCCGATTTTAGCTGCGCTAAATTGCCAAGTTCTTATTTGTCCATCTTTTGTCTTAATATCCCGTTCAAGAACATTCTGTTCAACATTAGCTCTATATGTAGAATTAATGATAGACTCAACTCTTCGCTGATCAATACCATAGGCTTTCTCAGTCCAGTCTGCAATTGTGGGAATTTCATCATGAGTGTATCCAGTTAATTCCGTCCAGACGCGACTGACTTTGATGATTTCTCCATCGTCAGCGCGTATCATGATTGGGATGGGTGCATTGTCAAGCGCAAGACTAAATTGACTCTCACTTTCTTTAAGTATTTCTTCAACTTTTAGGCGATCACTAATTTCCTCCTTCAGAGATGCATTAATCTTTTCGAGCTGAAAAGTACGTTCCGCAACCTTTCTTTCTAATTCATGATTCAAAGAATTAATCTGTTCCTCGGCCCTCTCCCGTTCAGAGATTTCCTCCTCGAGCATTGCATTCGTCTCTTCAAGTTCAACGTTCATTTCCTCGAGTTGTATAGTTCGTTCAGTAACCTTCTCTTCTAGTCTGGAATTTAAGAAGTGGATCTTAGCTTCTCGTTCCTTTATGGCCTCCTTCATGCAATTGAAGTGGTTCGATAAATCTTCAAATTCCTTATACCCATAATACTCAGAGTTCTCGGAATAGTCCCCCTGAGATATAAGTTTGGTTTTATAATTAAGATTATCTAATGTTTTTGTGATTCTACGGCCAGTTTTAATTGAAATCGCTAGGGCTAAAGTAAGCAAGACAACTAATCCAAAATAGAACATGTATTCCAACTTCTTAATTGATGCAAATACATCATCGTAGTTTATGGCAACTACCGAGTACCAACCAGTGGATTCTATCTTCGCAGGATATAACAACATTTTTTTGTTAGTATGTACTTCAATCACAGTCTTTTTTTGCGCAATACCTTCTGTTATTGCATCAAAAAACTCAAATCGTCGTCTCTGATCTATCTTCTCGGGATCTTTATCGACAAGATAAATCCCCTTTTCATCGAGGATACTTACATTTCCTATTGTCTCAGAATTTGCTCCGACCAATAAATCCCTTATTCTTGACAAGTTCAGATGACCCACTAAAATCTGATCATTAAAAAATAACGAAACAGAAACGGTAGGATTATGTGTCTGCCCAGAAATAAAGACCCTTGACCATACGGGTTTACCAGTCCTGTCTATTTTCACCATACATTCTTCGTGAATTGAACTTTTCCCAATATCATTTAGATTAAAGGGTGCGATATATTTAACGACTCCATCTATATCGATTACTTTAACGGTTTGAAAGTAAGGATAAATACTAGTAATAGTATTTAGATATAAACTAATTTCTTGTTCATTCATAAATGCATTATTTATCAAACGTTTTCGTAACAATTCCATCATTTCTACTGGAGTTTGGATGAAGGATGTAACCTGTTCGCTTATATAAGTTGATACAAGGTTATTCTCTTTTTGAATAGTTTCCTCAATTCTCTGGTTAAAAAAATTAATCGTTAAATATCCTATTAATAAGAAAGGTAAAATAAATATTAATTTAATATGTTATTTAAGAGCATTTGAGTTCTTAGACTAGAATTTCTCCTCAATATTAATCAGCCTTTCGCAGTTCTCCATTTTCTACCCGGAATACTTTGTAATATCTAACTACATCTCCGAATTGATCGATTTGAAAATTCTCCTCTAGTCCTTGAAACTCACCAATTTTAATAATATTCTTTTTAAGTGTTGATGGCTTTAGGTTAGGGCCCATTTTAATAGCTTTAAACAAGACCGTTGCACTTTCATAAGAATATACTGAGGAAAATGATGGGGTATCCCCATACTTCTGGAGATAGTCCTCTTTGAATTTCAGAAACTCCTTGCTGGAATCGTTATTATCAATTGCCCCAACGACAAAAGCGCCCTCAACAGCTGTTCCTCCTTTTTTAATTAGGTCGACTGTATTAGACCATAATGGTGAATAAATTTGCACTTCGCAGCCAATTTTTCGAAGTTGCTGAGTAATTTCCGCAGTACCTCCTGCATTGGCAATAATAAATAGACCGTCAGGCTTGGATTCTGCAACTTTTTTAGCTAAATTCGCACTATCTGGATCAATTATTATAAAGATTTTCGTTAAATCCTTTATTCGAAAGATCATAAATAATTGCAAACTTCTTGTGATTATTCTTGTTTGCTAAATTTGTTAAAACAACGGCTTGTTCCTTGGTTGTGGCTATAAAGCGTATAAAATTATCATCAATACCTGACAAGGAATCGGCACTTATGGTTGGCGATAAAAAGAGTATGTCTCTTGTTCTTAAGTAATCCATGGATTCAACCATCATACCACTTGTATAATGACCGATCACAACTGGTATATTTTTATCAATAAATTCGTTGTCAACACGAAGCGCCTGATTAACGTCATTCTTATCGTCTTTTACAACGATTTCAACTTTTCTTCCGTTTAACCCTCCTGAGTTGTTAAACTCTTCGACAGCTAATTCAACACCTCTTCTCCCAGAAACGGATAAATCAGAATCAATACCACTCATTGTTCCAACTACCCCAATCTTTATAGGCTCTAATTGATAGTTGCACCCAAATAACAAGAGAAGAAGGATTATGCTCACCAAATAAAAAATAATGATATTCTTACTAATCCTCATAGGTCACCTCTTACCGATCTTTTCGAGCATTATTAGTATTCTACAAATTTTACTCTTTTTCCTTTTTCTGCTTTAGAAAAGTTAAAGCACTCGAAATTTGAGTGCTTTAAGTCGTATTATAGCGCATAAAAAGACTGGCATTTTTAGCATGCTAGTATTCTAGCGTACCACTAAATCGGATTAAATAAATTTCGTAGTTGTTGTCCCATTATTCCAGTTAACCGAAAGTAGCCTCCCATACGTACTAAGAAAGGTGTATCCATCTTCTGCATCGCGTTGAAAATCATTTCCAATTAAAATAATTTACCATTGAGGTACTTTTGGATCAACCCTTGAACCCCATTGATATCAATTGGTTTTGTTAGATAATCATCCATCCCAGAGTCTAAGCATTTTTCTCTGTCACCTTTAAGAGCATATGCTGTCATTGCAATAATTGGCGTGTGACATAGTAACTCTTTCTCTTTCAAGCGAATGATAGCCGTCGCTGAGTATCCATCTAAAAAGGGCATATTAATATCCATTAAAATCAAGTCAAATCTTCCTTTTTCAAAAGCCGAAACTGCTTCTTTTCCGTTCTCTACTGAAGTAACCTCCAAGCCAATCTTTTCTAAAATGATCCTTATCATCTTCCTGTTAATTAGATCATCTTCAGCAACTAACACCTTTTTCCGTTTTGAGTTTCTATCCTGAATCTCATTTTTTGAAGAGGATGACTCCATTAGGGAGGATTTCATGTCTTTTTCTTGATGTCCAAAGACTGCTGAAAAATAGAAGCTGCTTCCTACCCCTTCTTGACTATCCGCTCCAATCTCGCCACCCATCATTTCAACTAAATTCTTGGAAATAACTAAACCTAGCCCAGTTCCTCCAAATTGTCTAGTAATGGAGCCATCTATCTGGCTAAACCGTTGAAATAGTTGGCTGATTTTATCCCTAGATATGCCAATTCCAGTATCTTTTACAATAAACAGCAACTTGATATTATGTTCATCATGATGCTCAACCTGAACCGTAAGAAGTATCTCCCCTTGCGCTGTAAACTTGATTCCGTTTCCAAGCAAATTAGACAATACTTGTCTCAGTCTGACAGAGTCACCAATGATGATTTTAGGGATTCTCGGATCTAAAACAAGTCTTATGAGTAACCCTTTTTGCTTTGCGCCTATTTGGAATAATTCGATTACTTCTATTAGTAACATTTTCGGGTCGAAGGGCAATTTTGCTAAATCTATCTTACCAGCTTCAATTTTTGAATAGTCTAAAATATCATTAAGTACTCTCAAGAGTGCTTCGGAGGATGACTTTACAATCGATAAATAGTCTCTTTGCTCTGCTCTCAAATCAGTCATTAGGGTTAGATCCGTCATCCCGATGATACCATTCATAGGGGTTCTTATCTCATGGGACATGTTGGCGAGGAATTGACTTTTCGCTGCATTTGCTGCTTCAGCTTGTTCTTTGGCCCAAAGAATTTCTTCCTCTGCTTTTTTCCGCTCGGTGATATCCTGAATTGTGCCAATAAGTCGGACTGCATTTAGTTGATCATCGAATTCGAGTTCTCCAAGTTCATGAACCCATCGTTCCTTACCATCCTTGACACGAATTATTTTATACTGATAATCGAATCGCCCTTTTTCGGTTATAACTTGATAATGATAGTCCATAAGTTTCGTACGCCAATCTGGATGAACAATCTCAAGCCAGCCATCTACAGTCCGCGGATATGTATCATCGATATCAAAGATATTATCAAGTTCCGACGTTCCTACCCAGCTTTGAGTTTTCAAATCAGTCCCATAGCATCCAATATGTGCCGCTTTTTGTGATCTGCTTAATAAACGTTCTCTTTCCTTTAAGGCTGCCTCAGCTCGTTTTTGTTCGGTAATGTTCAGGACAAAGCAAGTTATGCCTATTACTTTATGGTCTTTAGAGTATATAGGGGACCAATAGTCTTGCCAAAATGTACGTGAGTACTTTTCATCGCCGTATTCCTCAATAAGTGTAAAACTCTCCCCTTTTAAAACCCTGTCAAAATTAGCTTTGGCTTTGTGATAATCTTCATGATCCCCAATTACATCGAGCATGTTCAGTCCAATCTTAATATCTTTTCCCCATATTTTGAACATTGTCTCTTTATGAAGCGTATTAAAAGCAAGGTAGCAATAATTAACGTCTAAAGCAAAGACAATAACCTCGGGAGAGCTTTCTAAAATTGATGTAAGCAAGGTGTTGGATTTATCAAGGATATTATTTAAAATTACGATTTCATCTTTTGCCCTTTGGCGTTCACTAATTTCTTCTTCGAGTTCACAATTACTTTCTTCAAGTTGTATGGTTCTTTCTAACACTCTCTTTTCCAGGTCCTTGTTTAACTGAAGAACTGTTTCTTCTATTTTTTGACGTTCAGCAATTTCCTCTTCGAGAACAGCATTAATTTCTTCGAGTTCACAATTACTCTCCTCAAGTTGTATAGTTCTTTCTACTACTTTTTTTTCTAGTTTGCTATTCAGATGTTTGATTTCTAGCTCATAAATTTTTCTTTGTTTAATCTCCTGAGTTAGCGTTATATTCTTTAGTGCATACTTTGAAAGTTGTTGGGCATTTAAAAATAAAAATTGACATATATTCTCAAATTGCAAATTGGACATGCGTTTAATCTTCATTAATTCGTTTCTATAGACATTACGATCTAATCCAATCACATCAGCATAGGGTAATAAATCATCAAGGTTACACTCTTCATCAAGAACTTGCCCAACTAACCAGTTAGCAATCCGCTTGCCTTCGACAATTATACCTGCCCCGCCTATAATCAGGCCTCCACTTGAGCAACGTTGAATACTGGGCCCCTCACTTTGGGGATTTCCTATTATGCAATTTGATTCGATGCAATTTCTGAGACCAATTTCAGTTTTTCTAATTTCGTTACAAAAACTGCTATATCCACTTGGTTTCGTAATCGGTGTCCCATCCGGGTCTGTGATTATTGAAGCGACACCAGTAGCTGCGGAAAATAAATCCTGGAGATTTTGAATATCATCTAACTCAATAATATCCCGAAACTCGTAATTCGAAATGCCTATATTATCCATGAAAGTGTGCTCTCTATCCATGCGATTACTCCTAACCCTTTGAACAAAATTAACATATTTTGAACTGACTTCACATCTTCCTAATATTTTCAAATTCGTCAGATTTTTTAATATTCCTTCCTTTGTGGTAAGTTGAATTTTTTTACCTTTTCGGGGTTACCCAGCAAATACAAATATTAATAACATCCATTGAAGGTAAAGCATGCATCGAGCAGAAAATATTTTTTGTTTGAGGCAGAAAGACTTTGAATATGAGCTAACGAAGAAAATCCCGCTCATGATGGGCGGGATTATATGTTTCTGCTTCTATACATTGATTGTACCTAAAATAGACCACGTAAGAATTAGCAAATATCATGGCTCATCGTATATTGGCGTCTGTTTAGTGTTGCCCCATTATTACCAGTTGCTTGGCCATACTTTCTATCCTCACCAAACTATTGGCAATTTCCGTTATATCATTAGCATGATTTTCGGTTGCCTCTGTCAGTTGCTTGATAGCCTCGATCAGTAGCCCCACTGACGACTGAACCTCCTGCACATTAGTTTCGATCGCTTGAGTAGAGGTATCTGTATCAATGGCAAGCTTCCTGACTTCCTCCGAAACAATAGCAAACCCCCTGCCATGCTCACCTGCCCGGGATGCTTCAATGGCTGCATTAATCCCTAATATGTTACTCTGTTTAGAAATTTTTTTAATTTGCTGAGTTAATTCATTAGTTCTTCGCATCTCGGTGCTTACCTGTTCAGTCTCAGTATCCATATTTCGAAGAGTTGCTGCCAGCTCTTCAGTCGATGCTGACAAACTGTGAGCTGAGGAAGAAATCGTAACCACAGATTCAAGGATTTCCTGACCGGTTGCGAGAAGACTATCATAGTGTTCAAGAGAACTAGCAATAGCAAGACACCCAGTGATCTTTGACTCTTCGAAGATGGGTAGGGCAATACCAATAAAAGGAACACCAAAAAGTTCCTTTGATACACTTCTTACGACTCGTTTTCCACTCGTAAGGGCTTCCAACACATTTGAACCTGGCGTAGGTGGGTTCCCAATCTTAGCTTTGGTATCAATGGTCTTTCCGGGGTAATAAGCAACAATTTTCTCCGTATCGAATAGTGTTACAGCAACGTCCTCATTGAAAAACTGCTGAACCTCGCCAGCGATCATCTGGTAAGCCGCAAATCTTTTCACTTAGTTTCCTCCGTCTATTAGAAATATAGTATTAAAGCAAAAGCTACAAGCACCCATATCAACTTTGATCTATAATTTTAACAAGCCCACTATCGTCCACCAATAGAACAAAGGTCCTTAAAAAGGGGATAGCTTTGGTCTATAATTTCATACCTAGGAAATCTAAATTTGTTTAGTATGTTCATTATTTTATCATTAACCTTAACAATAGTACATATTAATACAAAATAACTCTAAATCTACAATTATTTACTGTCGTTCTAACTCACGCCCCTTGCATATGCTAGTGCAAGGGGGTGTGATAATGCGGACGCTGAAACGTGGTTCCAGAGGCAACGATGTTATGGAAATCCAGAGCCTCTTGAAAAAGATCGGCTATAGCCCTGGACTTATTGATGGAATTTTTGGCCTTCAGACAGAAAAAGCGATCGTACAGCTTCAAAGACACAATGGGCTAGTCGCCGATGGTATTATTGAGTCCAATACTCACAAAGTGTTAGAGCGATTTCTCCTAGGGTATGAGAACTATACCGTCAAATCAGGGGATACCATCTTTAAAATTGCCCAAAAGTATTCAATTAATCTCGAATTGTTACTTACCGCAAACTTTGGAACTAATCCCTTGGCTCTTCAAGTTGGACAGGTGATCAAAGTCCCCTATGCTTTCGATGTTGTAGATACTAATATTAACTATACATATGAAATCATGGAGAGAGATATTGAGGGCTTAAAGAGTCGATATCCTTTTATCGAAGTTGGGGTGGCTGGTAAAAGTGTGCTTGGGAAAAACTTATACACCCTCAAATTAGGGAACGGGCCTGTGAAAGTCTTCTATAACAGTGTTCATCATGGCTTAGAATGGATAACATCGCCCTTAGTTATGAAATTTGTCGAGAATTTTGCTAAGGCTTACGCTACTGAACGCCCATTGCGCATGTATAATCTAAATGATATCTGGCTGAATACTACGATATATATTATGCCTATGGTTAATCCTGATGGAGTGGATTTAGTTCTCCAAGGATTGCAACAGACTAATCCCTTTTATGACGAACTGATTGCTTGGAATGATGGCCGAATGAACTTCGGAGAAGTTTGGCAGGCCAACATAAGGGGAGTCGATTTAAACCACAACTACGATGCCTCGTGGCAACTTTCTAAACAAGCTGAGCCGGCTTATGGCGTGAATGGTCCGGGGCCTACCAGGTATTCCGGCGAATATCCGGAGTCTGAACCCGAGTCAAAGGCTGTGGCAGACTTCACTAGACACCATGACTTTAAATTAGTACTTGCTTTCCATAGTCAAGGTGAAGAAATCTACTGGACCTATCAGGATAAGACTCCATCTCAAGCTCGACGCATTGGCGACGTTTTCTCCCAGTTAAGCGGGTATTCTTTGTCGGAAACGACTGGGATTGCCTCCTTCGCTGGTTACAAAGATTGGTTTATCGACAAGTACTGTCGCCCCGGTTACACAATCGAAGTAGGTCTGGGAAAAAATCCACTTCCAATATCTCAGTTCAGCAAAATCTATCAAGATAATGAAGGGGTTTTGCTAGCTGCCCCTATTCAAGCACGCTCCTAAATTAAAGATTTGTACCTTAATTAGTAAAATACCTCTCAAAGAGAAGCCAAGAAGCGAAATCCATCTTCCTGCCTTCTCATATAAGTGTCCTTCTTAAGTCTCAAAAAAGGAGCTGATATACTGTAATACTAGCCGAATAATTTGGTATGATATAAGAGACTATTGTCTTTAGTATCGTTCTTATTATTTTTCAAGTTCAGAAGTAACTACATAGCGAATTTTTCAATTGCAAACTATTTAAGGGGGACAATTTGATGCCGAATTTCACCGAAATTAAGCCTGAGCTTTTTGAACAGAGTCCATTTAAATTAATAGGTAAGGATTGGATGCTTATTACTGCTCAAAAGGATAAAAAATTGAATACAATGACAGCCTCTTGGGGTGGTTTTGGCGTAATGTGGGGGAAAAATGTTGCCTATATTGTACTTCGCCCACAACGTTATACTAAGGAGTTTATAGATAGCTCTGACACATTTTCGCTATCCTTTCTAGATAACAGCTTTAAGACAACATTAACTTACCTTGGAACCAAATCTGGTAGGGATGAGGATAAAATCACAAATTCCAAGTTAACTGTTCTCCATACCGAGGATATTCCGTATTTTGAAGAAGCAAATGTCGCCATTTTATGCAAGAAACTATATGCTCAAGACTATAAACCCGAGTGTTTCGTTGCTCCTGAACTGATCGAAAAATGGTATCCAGAGGTTGACTATCATACTTTATATATTGCAGAAATTCAAAAAATCCTTATTAGAGAGTAGTTTAAAGATGCATCCTAAGATTCTTTTCAAGCAATTTCAGATATCGTTCAAGGAAAATAACGAATTTAGACATGTATGGAACTAAAATATAGTAAACCCGCTAAACATTCTTAGCGGGTTTTTCTCATGATAAGGACCTCAAATTAACGTTATCTTCCACCACAACAACAATATTCCTGCCGCTCCCTTTTGCTTTGTACAGAGCCTTATCAACCCGATCCATCATCAAATGCTCATCATCCTGACTAGAGAACGATGTGACGCCAAAGCTACAGGTTAGCGCCATCCCGTTCCTCATTGACTCATTATAAATTGATTTTCTTAACCTTTCTGCGAGGGCAGAGGCCTCTTGACAATTTGTTTCAGGTAAAAGAATCACAAACTCCTCACCACCCCAGCGAGCAAAGACATCTACTTCCCTAACTGATTGTTTTACAAGATTGGCTACTTTGATAAGAACCATATCTCCGAAAATATGTCCATTTTCATCGTTAAACTGCTTGAAGTGGTCTATATCAAACATAATGATGGAAAGAGAATTTCCATATCTTTTAGCTACTTCAATTTGACTCCTTAAGGACTCATTGAATTTCAGGCGGTTATAGGTATCAGTTAACGAGTCTTTCGTAGAAAGCTCTTTAAAATATTGTTTGTTAATATAATCCAGCCTCATATACTTTCCTAGACTATAGGAGGATAGGCTGCTAAAAAAGATTGCTAAGGATAAATATCCAAATGCCGAGCTAAACTCGTGTAGTGATGGCTCATATATAGTCAGGGTAATAATGAGATAACCAATTAATGCAAAAAAAGAAAGGAATACTTTGTAGTGCAGTAAATTAGGTACTAAAAAGAAAATCCCTAAAACAATAACATTCATTGAAAAAGCTTGGATCAGAAAATTAGATTCCTCATATTTTATAATGATTATAAAGAAAAGAGCAATTGCTACTAGTTCATAAATAGTAATCTTTATAAAGGCAAATGATTTAAGAAAATAGTCTGGCTTAAAATAAAATAACATTGACATCCCTAAAAATATCAACCGGCATAATAAGATAATTACTAATACCATAAACTGGCTGTTTGATGAGAAATCATAGAATATGTATAAAGAAAAAATAATTCCAAGAATGAGGGCAACGTTTCGGAGGTGGTTTTCGGAACGCTTCAAATATGACTCCTGAAATTCCTGTTCTAAGTCACGGTCTAAAAACATTCCGGTTAATTTAGAAATTGTACGGTTTGGAAAATCCAACAAAAAATAATCACCCCTTGATAATTATATTACAATATGCAGTGTAGTTCTATGTTTATATTTTTTAAACAAACCCTCTAAGGCACTTATGTCCTTTAAATAGCCGCAGCACCCTTGCTGCGGCCTTCTACTGAGAGGTAGTTTAGCATTACAAAACCTGTCAATAAGAGGGACAATCATTGCCACGATAACAGTGCGTATGCTGAAGCGCTATCGCTGTTACACCTCTATGACAATGCACATGCGAACCATCAGGCAAATAAAGGGCAGGACCCGTCATCCCAGAATAGTAATGAACATGCTCTCTGTCGCAGGTCGTGGTTCCCTGGTAACAGTGAACATGAGTTCTTCCATATATAACTCCTAAACTAGTTGTTCCAGTCATCATATGAGTGTGTTGATTATCTACAGACGTTATAAAACAATATCCGTGCACATGGTTAGGACCCGTACTTGAATACACTTGACTCACCTCCCTGATATTCGATTAATAGTTAAAAAGCTCCAAAACCCTCGCTATACTATATGGTTATTTATGGAATCTGTTCCAAGCCTTTTAAGCAACAGATTGTACAAAAAATAAAGTCCTGACCGCGTGGTCAAGACTACATGCTTAAAATATAAAAGTAATACTTTCATGTCTACTTTCATAGTCCAGGCGTCCTCTAAAGATTTCGAGAATCTGCCTGCCTAAATCTATCTTCAGGAAGGGTTAAGAGGTGCTCGAGGGTCTCTAACATTTCAGGCTTCTCCTCAGGTATAGTTCCATTAACCCAAGCAAAATTCAAGTAATGGTCACTGAGCAGTTCAAAAGGACCTTCTGAGTTTTCAATTAGGAGATGAGTTTCCTTTAGTGCTTCATGAGGGCTAAGTAATTGAAATTGTCCTCGCTGATAATCTTCATATAGAGGAGTACCTCGCCAAGGGACAAACGTACGCAATCTAACAAAGTCTGGGGTAAAGGCATTTAGTACCCGGGCACTCTCTATAGCATGTTCTTGGGTGCGTTCACGTCCACCAACCCCAATGAGAATATATTCGCTCAGTTCAATACCTGCTCCTCTCACCTTGAGACCTTGTTCAATCATTTCTGAGGATGTAAACCCTTTATTGATTCTTCGCAGAACCTCGTCATCTCCGCTCTCCATTCCAGAGTGTATACGGGTTAAGCCTGCCTCCTTTAAACGAACAAGTTCCTGAGAAGTTTTTAACTTAAGATATTTAGCTGAACCATAGACCGTCATACGTTCTAGGTGCGGAAACATTTCTTGAGCATAGTTTAGGATTTCTACCAGCTGATCTGTTTTCACTAAAATTGTGTTGCCATCAGGGAAAAAGATGGACTTAACTTTTTCGCCATAATAATTTCGAGCTGATCGAAGGTCCTCTTTAACCTCTGCTACGGCACGGATTCTAAACTTTGTCTTTCTATACATACCACAAAACGTACAATTATTATGGGGACAGCCGATGGTTGCTTGAATTAGTAAACTATCTGCTTCACTAGGTGGACGATAGACAGTGCCTTCGTAACGCATTTTTCTAATCTCCTCTCTATGACAATGCACTAGATTCAGGACTTGGGAACTACCTCTTTCTTATTAAACGTATACTGAATAATCTCCTGCAATCCTATGGAAATGGCAGCCAAAAAAGTCCATAAACAAAAGGGTTTACCCCCCCTAGTGCAGAATAGTGCGATTATACCATTAAATACAGGAGGGGGATCATGATAAGTCTTTTTCAACGCAATTGGTATACCGAAGTACGTCGCAGCGAAAAGAAGCTGCTTAAGGCGAAAACGAGTTACGTAGATACTCATCGTGAAGCTGTTGCTCATCTTTTAGTTGACGTTCATTCCTTTATTATTAAAGAGGCTTTGTGGGAAGAACAGAGATCTTTAGAACCAATCAGCGCTCGCAATTATATAGTTTCACCCCTAATCGGCTCTGAAGCTTACTTCAGCTCAGGTCCAGCGCTTAAAGAGGTTGGAACATTTCTCAAGGACCCCCTTGCGGTAGCTTTATTTTCCGAAACCGTCAAAGGATTTATTCAGGCCGAGACCTTTCTTCTGAGCGAGCGAGGATATGGTTCAGAGGACGAATACACTAACAAGTGGTCGGAATTCTATAGGGGCTCCTGCAGGTATTACAGCAACTTGGATCGAGTTACTGAGAATTGGTACGAACATGTAGGAGAAAGCAAACGTACTGGGAATTTGTTTGTGCGCTTCAAGACCCAGAGTCTCTTCGAGTTGGGAGAGGGACAATACTTATTGACCGGGAACTTAAGTGATTCGTTCCACGAGGTTAGTGTAAGTCTTAGATTAGATGGTTCTATAGTAAAATCGGCGGATGGAGTTATCTTGCGTAGCCCTGACATTATCTGTCGTGAGGCAACGTCTTTTCTAACAAACCTGGTAAGTATCAATTTACGGGGGATTCCCAAGAAAGAATTGGCCAGCATTTTAGGCAAAGGACAAGGTTGTGTTCATATGATTGATTTAGTAAGTGATTGTGCACAAATATTAGAGACTCTCCTCTTAGGCAATAACACAATTATTTGTTGAGAAGAGAAATAAGGATTACATTCTAAGCTCGAGCAGAATAAGTAATCTCGTTCAAGAACCCCCAAAGCCTTTAGTAAGGTTTTGGGGGTTCTTGCTTTATAGCTTAATTTTAACTCCTATGAAGGTTCTAAAAACAATTCACACCTAAAGCAGTCCAAGTCTTAATACCCACGATCCCGTCCTGAACCAAGCACATGCATCCTTGGAAATGAACAACGGCTGATCTTGTAATAGGACCGAAAATACCATCGATATTCCCTGCATAGTATCCTCTTATTCTTAAAAGTTCTTGGAGGTTTACCACCGCTGGGCCCGTGCTTCCCTCTTGGAGAGTTGGGCAGTGATTTACTGGCGGCGGGGTTGGCGTATAACAATCCACACCTAGAGCAGTCCAGGTTTTAATCCCGACGATTCCATCTTGTACTAGACCCATGCTACCTTGAAATGCTACAACGGCTGATCTCGTCAGTGGTCCGAAAATCCCATCAATATTCCCTGTGTAAAATCCCCTTACTCTTAATAGTTCTTGGAGATTTACGACGGCTGGGCCTGTGCTCCCCTCTTGGAGAGTCGGGCAATGATTTACTGGCGGCGGGGTTGGTGTATAACAATCCACACCTAGAGCTGTCCAGGTTTTAATCCCGACGATTCCATCTTGTACTAGACCCATACTACCTTGAAATGCTACAACGGCTGATCTTGTTAGTGGTCCGAAAATCCCATCAATATTCCCCGTATAGAATCCCCTTGCTCTTAAAAGTTCCTGTAGATTTACGACCGCTGGGCCTGTGCTCCCCTCTTGGAGAGTCGGGCAGTGATTTACTGGCGGCGGGGTTGGTGTATGGCAATCCACACCTAGAGCTGTCCAGGTTTTAATCCCGACGATTCCATCTTGCACTAGACCCATACTACCTTGAAACGCAACAACGGCTGATCTTGTCAGTGGTCCGAAAATCCCATCAATATTCCCCGTATAGAATCCCCTTGATTTTAGGAGTTCTTGAAGGTGTACAACGGCTGGGCCTGTGCTCCCTTGTTGGAGAGTCGGACAGTGATTTACTGGCGGGGGCGGGGTTGGTGTATAACAATTCACACCCAGTGCAGTCCAGGTTTTTATTCCTACAATTCCATCCTGGGCAAGACCCATGCTCCCTTGAAATGCTACGACAGCTGACCTGGTTAACGGTCCAAAGATCCCATCAATATTTCCTGTGTAAAATCCTCGTGTCTTTAATCGTCCCTGAAGATCTACGACAGCTGGTCCGGTACTCCCTTGTCGAAGAGTTGGACATTGATTTCCTGGTGGTGGGGTTGGTGTATGACAATTTACACCCAGCGCGGTCCATGTCTTTGTACCAACGATTCCATCCTGTGCTAGACCCTGGCTCTTTTGAAATGCAACGACAGCCGCCCTTGTCTTTGAACCGAAGATTCCATCTATTCCCCCTGGACTAAAACCAGCAGCCGCTAACTTACTTTGCAATTTTTTAACGCTTGCGCCAGAGGATCCCATTTTTAATAAAGGACATTGTGAATTTATGTTGTTATGCAAGTCAAAGCCCTCCCTTTTTTTCTAGCATATGTAGGACCAATATGCATTGTAAATTGTCCTCAATTTACTGAATTACAAAACATTTTTTGGGCTGTTAACTAATAAGGATATTTAAGAATATGAAGATTGCATCAACGAATTCAAACGCCTTATACTCCTTGCTTACTATTAATATCAGTAGTTGCACTATTATAGCTTACAATTTTTTAACTAATATAAAAATTTTGATTATTGTAATGTATTCTAATATATGCTAATATTTAATAAATGAACCTTCATTCAATTATTTCCGAAAGCATTTTCCTTGTTCATTAAATACTATGAATGGCAGGCGACAGTAAGATGAATGAACGATCTGGAATTATCTATGATGACGTTAAGAAGTGCGTTGATGAAGTTATTCAATACGTAGGCAAGGATATTACCTTTAGTATGACTTTAGCCCTTGGGAAACCCATTCTCTTTATCAATGAACTTTACCGACGAGCCAAAGAAGATCCCGAAATAAAGCTTAGAATTATTACTGCGCTTACTCTTGAAAAACCTAAAGGACATAGCGATCTAGAAAAACGATTTTTAGAACCGTTATCCGATAGGATTTTTGCAGGCGTCCCTGAATTTGATTTCATGCTTGATTTCAGAGCCGGCAAACTCTCCAAAAATGTTGAAGTCCTAGAATTCTTCTGTAAAGCAGGCGGATATCTTGCATTTCCCGAAGCTCAACAGAACCATTTGGCTACGAACTACACACATGCTAATCGTGATGCTATGGCCTTAGGCGCTAATGTTTTTGGTCAATTGATTGGTTATCGGGAAATCAACGGAAAAACCATGTACTCTATGAGTTGTAATCCTGATGTCTGTCTTGAAGCAGTAAAAAACATGAAAGAGTTAAGAGCCAAGGGAAAAAAGGTTGCTATTATAGGAGAAGCAAACAAGAATATGCCCTTTATGTATGGAGATGCCGTTGTTGAAGCGGATACTTATGACATTATTCTCCAGGGACCAAAATACGACTATGAACTGTTCTGTCCTCCCAAAGATCCTGTCGCCCTAGCCGATCACATGATCGGGATCAATGTCAGCACCCTGATAAAAGATGGCGGCACAATACAGGTAGGAATTGGCGCACTGGGTGATGCCATTGTATCCGGACTTATTTTGCGTAACGAACATAATGACTTATATCAAGAGGTCTTGGCAAAATCCGGCCTTATAAAACGATATGAAAAATTAATCAACGAATGGGGAGATACTGGCGTTTTTGAGAAAGGACTCTACGGTTCCTCCGAAATGTTTGTAGATGCTTTTATGCAAATGTATAAAAGTAAAATTCTCAAAAGAAAAGTATTTGAAAGCATCCCCCTTATGAAACTCATTAATGAAGGAAGACTTGCGCCAGATAGCATTCCAGTCGATATTATAGATCAACTTATTGAAATGAAAGCCATACACTCTAAACTGACCGACGAAGACTTTACGTTTCTTACTGAGTTTGGAATCCTAAAAAAGGGTCTTTCATACGAATCAGGTCTCATTCGGGATGGAGAGACTAAGTATTCTGCTGATATGAGTCATGAACAGAATCTTCTAGCAATCCGAAAATTGCTTGGCAAAGAATTGCTAGGTGGTCAGGTTATTCTTGGCGCTTTCTTTGTCGGTCCTAAGGCTTTTTATCAAGCTCTTAATGACATGAGTGAAGAAGAACGAAAGCTCTTTGGTATGTCCGGAGTGGAAAAGGTAAATCAGCTATATGGCGGAGAAGAACTAAGGGCTCTGCAACGAAAAGACGCAAGATTTGTTAATACCGGGATGGTTGCAAGTTTACTAGGCTCCATTGCTTCGGATCAGCTTGAGGATGGTCGGGTTATCAGCGGAATTGGCGGACAATATAATTTCGTAGCTATGGGGCACGCGCTGCCAGATGCCCGAGTTATTATAATGGTTAAAAGCACGAAAGGTTCTGGTAAGAATCTTAAGTCTAACATCGTTTTTAGCTATGGTCATTGCTCCGTACCCAAACATCTAAGGGATATCATTGTTACTGAGTATGGGATTGCCGATGTCCGCAGCAAACCAGAAAAACAAGTTATCGCAGAATTAATCAATGTTGCTGATTCTCGATTTCAAAAGCAGCTCCTAGATCAGGCAAAAAAAGCAGGTAAAATACCTCTAGATTATGAAATTCCAGAGGAGTACCGAAATAATTATCCAGAAAAGATTACTGCTCTACTTAAGCCCTATCAAACCCACGGAGTCTTCCAACCTTTTCCCTTCGGAACAGATTTGACGGAAACTGAAATAGCTCTAGGGGGATCCTTAAAAGGTTTGAAGAGGCTTTCAAGTGGCAATCCCCTGAAAATGGCTACAGGGTTGCTACAAGAGTTCTTCAGATCAATGCCCGAATCATCTTATCCCTATCTGGAGAGATTAAACCTTCACAATCCATCGTCTATCCAAGAAAGAGTCCTGCGAAAACTCGTTGTTTTCGCCTTGAGAAACAATAACCTGCTTAATTCAACCTTTCCTCAAAAGGCTGTAGTCAATCAGGTCGAGAAAAACCGCTCACTTTAAACTACTAAAAAGAGTAAGCTTCCTCTCAATAAATCATTGCGAGGAAGCTTACTCTTTTTCTTTATCAAGAAAATCTCATCTGGGTCTCGGTCCTTTAGTACTGAACCATCCTTATGAAACTAAGTGCTTGCCATTCTGAACGTAGTGAAGAATCTAATCCCGCTCTGCTCCAAAACTTAGGTAAATAAGATTCTTCGCTGTACTCAGAATCCATTCGTTACCCGCATCACGATAAACGAAAGACTATTCTGTCATCCTGAGCGATAGCGAAGGATCTAGATCCTTCAGTCGTTCCTCCTTCAGGATGACATATTGCTTAAGCTGTTCCATAGCAATGACGTTTAACGTTCTGATCTATTGAAAATTTGCTTTGCTTCTTGGGTTCTTAATTCCAAGAGTTTAGTCTCCATTTTATTCATAATCCTCGGCACTTCTACTTCATCCCCTTTAAAGGTTGCTGAAGCTGCTCGGTTAACTTCTTTCTCCATCTGGGCTAGGCGGATCATAAAACTCAGATAATTGTCTTCGCTTTCATAGTGGCTGCGGACCATCTGGTCATATTTATCTTCTTCTGTAGCTAATAATGCCAGATAGTGATCACACAGTAAGTCTATTTCTTTTATTTGCTGATGATAGATGTTGGAAATTAGTTCCTCAGCCTTGGGATTCTTATGCACAGATTCTGCGATAATTCCTTCCGCTTCTTCACAGGAAATTTCGTTTTTATATAATTTATAAGCAACATCTAAGGCAATCTTTTTGGTATATAGATAGCCTGCTACAAAACCTTTTGTTGATTCTTTATATCTGGAATGACGCTGCATATATGGAACAAAAAGTATAGGGAAAAGAATCATCCAAGCAGATAGCTCTGGTTTTTCCAAAACCCTTGCGGTTATGATTTGTGCGATACTAGTCTCATAAGCCAAGATGCTCTTGTAATTTTCGTCTGTAAGCGGTTGTTCCAGATTTGTCATAATTATCCCTTCTTCATAAAAGAACTCTCCCAGAATCTTAGGAGAGTTCTTATTTAGTAAACTCGTTAGTTGGTCATCGAAGCTTAAGGGAGGAATTACTCCACTAAAGTTTACGGATGCCCCCCACTTGTTAAAATGGGGGGCTTTAGTACCTGTAATAGCTTAAGCTTTACTGACCATCTTTCAGCATTCCCGGAGTATACTTTAGGCTATTCGTAACTCGTGGTTCGATATCTCTAATTTGTTCAACGAAAATATAGAACCATGCACCTGCTTCAATTTTCTCATCAATGATTAATTGATGTTCCTTAGAAAATCCCGACACATTTGATAAAAACGGTAAACCAACCGAAACAAATAAATACAAAGTCACTAGGCTCAATACCAAGGAAATAGATTTACTGATTTTAAATCCCTTCCCCGGTATAGATAAGAACTCTCTTATTGCAACCATTTTAAACCTCCTGCATAAGATCTGCTCTTACTGCATTAATGATGCCGTAATTCCAGGGAAAACCTTCATGAACATAATATACGCCATTGTAAAGGTTAACGCAATGTTAAAGGATTGACCGCATACATAAAGTATTGCTGGCTTGCCTCCTTTGAAATACTTGGCGAGTTCACGGAAATTCGTAGATAAACCAATACTAGCAAAGGCTAAAGCAAAGAACCATTTTTGGAGACTTCCCAAAAATTTGCTAGTCCCGTTATCAATTAGCACATTTGCACCGTCAGTACCCATTCCTGAATAGATTAAGGTGAAAACGACGGAGGCGCCAAGGAAACCAAGGACGAACTTAGGAAAGCGATTCCAGATTTCACGCATTGCACTTGAAACTTTCAAATCTGCTTTGGAGCTGTCTACATCAACCTTTAATGCCCAGTAAGCCGCGATACAGAAAGCCATTAGACCAATCATGATATTTTGGATCATTTTGATGGTGGCAGCCACGTCTCTGGCAACCGGACCAAGAATTTCACCTGCGGCTACAACTGCTCCGGTAGAGTCAACTGTTCCACCAATCCAAGCTCCGCCAAGGACCGGGTTTAAACCTAGGGCCTTAATCATCAATGGCATGGCAACCATCATTATAGCTGTAAACGTAATAGAGATACCCACTGCTAAAGTAAGTTCTTCCTTCTTCGCTCTACAAGCGGCAGCAGCTGAAATAGCTGCCGAAACACCACTTACAGACATATCTGCGGAAATAACCATATTTAAGGTAGGGGAAGGCATTTTAAGAATTTTTTGTCCAAACCAAAACGTAGTGATTAGAACAATAGGAGTTACTACCCATGTTACAAACACACCCGGGATACCGATAATCATCATTTTATTGATCAAAATGGTGGCACCGAGAAGTACAAGACCTGTTTTAATATAGTATTCTGTTTGCACCGCTGGCATAATCCACTTCGGTGTGCCAATGGTGTTACTTATCAAGAATCCCAGGAGAATGGCCCACATTACGTATTCCAAGCCCCAAGCTTTTGCAAATTCGTGCCCTCCTAAGAAGAAAGCCAGAGCTGCGACGATAAATACAGCAGGGAAAGCCATTAAGAATTTCCCCATGGATTCACCCATAAAACGTTTTCCTACGCCAAACATGAGAGCTAAAACAATCATTAAGGGAATCATTGTGCTTACACGATTATAGGGTTTCGTTTCTGCCGAAGTTTTAGCTTTTGAGGCATCAGCTTTTGCTTTTTGCCAAGCTGCAATTTGAGTTTTTGCTTCTTGGTTTAAAGCAGAATCCTGAAAACCTGCCGCTTCGGCTGCTTTTTCTGCCTGAACTGCTAAAGCTTTTGCCTCGCTTGCAGCTGCTTTTGCTTTTTCATATTTTTCTGCAGATGCTTCACTTTTAGCTTTTGCGTCACTTGAACTAAGGTAAAATGATTTCAATGGATTATCGCTGCTCCATGTTCCTGGAGTAGCAAAGTAGTTGGAAACTGATTTTGCTGCAGGAGCGCTGGTGCCCTTTAGACCTGCCTTTTTATCACTGGCTTCAATCCAAGCGATGGTTTTGAACGGTGCTCTTTCCGCTTCTGCTTGCATTGTTGCATTGCTGTCTGCAATTATCTTATCCATATTGGCGGGGGGATTAGCAAAAAACAAGAACATACTAAAAATAAGAATGATAGCTCCAAGCCAAATCGCCCAATAATCTTCGAACTTTAACAAGAAAGAATACTTGCTTTTGGTGTTATCAGATGTAGAATTAGACATTTTTTACCTCCTTAAAATTAAATGCTTCTTTTGTTACTGGCTTCACATGTTGTTTCATAAACACCCTCTTTCTTCACCAGATTGGAGTTGTAATTTGTTTCACTAAAACTAAATGCAATTCTTATACCAATTTTACATAGCACCTATTAGGAATTTAAATAGTTTTCCTTTCTGTGTTTATTTAGCTGCCTTGACAAGAAATAATTTAAGTAGGAAACCTGCTTAGCCTGAACGTTTCATGAGTTGAGGATTACAGAAATTTTTCAAATTCTTTCCTGATCAGTCTAGGTCCATTGAGCATATTATTATGCTTTACTTAGATTTTTCATTACATTTCACTTCTTTTTTGTTCATGACATTTTGTCACAATGACATAATGTCATGACACTATGTCATGACATTATTACCATAGGATTCTATTTTACGATAGAGATTTCTTACACTAATGCCTAGTAGCTTGGCAGCTTGAGATCTATTTCCCTCAGCAAATTTCAGAGTTGAAAGAATATAGAGTCTTTCAACCTCTTCAAGACTTGGATAACCCAGTTCTTTTTGTAGTGCATACCTTTGTACGAATTCCGTGTCATATTCGTTTGCCTGCTCGATCTGCTTACTTTCTTGGCTTACATCTCCTCTATATTCCTCTGGCCAAATATCCTGAGGCTGAATCACATCACCCGTAGCCAAAATCTGACCACGTTTAATTAAATGGGAGAGTTCACGGATATTGCCAGGAAAATCATAGTCTAACAACCTTTTCTTTGACTCTTCAGAAAGTACATAGTTAACTCTAAACCCATCTTCTTGATTTACTGGGGATATCTTCAGAAAATACTCCGCCAGCAGAAGAATATCACTTTTACGTTGCCGTAGGGACGGCACATCTAAAGAAATAGCATTTAGCCGATAGAATAAATCCTGTCGAAATCGATCTAGATTCATTTCATTTTGTAAATCACGATTGGTAGCAGCAACAATTCGAACATTAACCTGACGAAGTCGATTATCCCCAACACGCCTAAATTCTCCAGTTTCTAAAAAACGTAAAAGTTTTACCTGAACCGATAGAGGCATTTCTCCGATCTCATCTAAAAATAGAGTACCTTGATTCGCCATTTCTACTAGACCTATTTTTTTACTTCCAGCACCAGTAAATGAACCTTTTTCATGACCAAAAAGTTCACTTTCAATAAGAGTTTCGGGGATAGCACCACAGTTTATGGGGATATAGGCGCCGTCGGAACGTGGACTCCAAAGATGCACTGCCCGAGCAATGAGTTCTTTACCGCTCCCACTTTCTCCACGGATTAGAACGGATTCATCAGATTGAGCAACTTTCTTGGTAATAGTCAAAAGATTTTTTAGCAAAGGGCTTTCCCCAATAATCTCTAACTCTGAGGTTTGCCTACTGAGAACTTCTCGAAGACCCTTGTTTTCGATCATCAATTTTCGCTGATCACAGGCTTTTTGCAGGGTTATTTCCAGCTCGGACAAATTACAAGGTTTCGTCAGGTAATCAAATGCACCTAATTTCATTGCCTCTATAGCAGATTCAATGGTTCCATGTCCAGTTAGCATAATAATTTGTACGTCTGGTTGCTGCCCTTTAATTTTTTCTAATAAGTCAAGTCCATTGCCATCAGGCAACTTTAAATCTAATAGTATCCCATCAAAAAGATTTGCCCTCAAAAGTTCAAGACCCTCTTGAATTGTGCCTGTCTCAAGAACCTCATACCCTTTACGGCTTAATCGTTTGCTGATGACGGATCGCAGCTCAGCTTCGTCATCAAGGATCAGTATCCGATGTTTGTACGTCATAGTTAAACCACCTTATCTAAGAAAGCAAAATTGACTCACCAGAGTTAGACTTTCATCTTCATTGTACCAAATGAAAAGGAATATAACATCCATCTGGTGATATTTCCAAAAAGTGTATATAATTATTTAGGGGCCTTAATAAATTCTTAACATTTGATCCCTCTATTTAACACATTTACTTGTTATACTATAATAAGTTTTGCTTGTCCTTAAATAACAATAATTATTCTAGCAATAGTTATAGAAAATTAGCAATGGGAGGGCCAATGATACTTCAGCGGATTTCAAATAATGTTCCCTGTTTTAGACGACATAATAGACTGCTTAATCTGAGTTTAATCACTTGTCTACCCTTATTTATGCTATTGGCCTTAGAGTCAGTTTATAGGGGTAATTTATCAAGTACCTTTTCGTGGTTTATACAATACTCAAAACAGTTCTTACTTAGTTATGTCTTGATGTTTGGAGTTATTAATCTTTTTTATATCTTAAAACGGAGGCTTTATATTGCTATAGGGATCTTATTCCTATCTCTTTTATCATTTATAGGGCTTATAAGCAGACAAAAACTAATTTTGAGAGGAGAACCCCTTTTGCCTTGGGACTTTATCCTTGGCCAAGAAGCTATAAATATATCTAAAGAATTTACTGGCACTATCGAATTCATTCCCTTTGTATATATTTTTGTTATAACATTCGTTCTTTTACTATTAATTCCTTTTATTCCCAAGGAATCCTTTAATTGGAGAGGAAAGCTTGCAGCATTTCTGATTTCTTTAACCGTGCTCCTCTCTTTTTCTTCAGACGTATTATCACTTGAAAAGACTTTTTCGCTTCAGCAAATTAATTGGAGCCAAAAACTTAATTATGAGGAAAACGGTATGCTGCTAGGCTTTATCCTTAATACAACCAATCTATCCGTTGAGGAGCCGAACAATTACGATCAGGAGTTCGTTGGAAAAATAGTGAGGGATTCAACGCCAGCTTATGCTGTCGATTCAAACTTTAAGCCAAACATTATCTTCGTCATGAGTGAAGCTTTTTGGGATCCTACTCTGCTAGAGGAAGTTTCATTTAGCGCAGACCCCATCCCCTACTTTCGATCTCTACAGAAAGAGCAAACTAATGGAGTGATGCTTTCTCCTGTGTATGGGGGCGGAACAGCTAACACTGAATTCGAAGTAATAACAGGATTATCAACTCAATTCCTCCCTAAAGGTGTGATTCCTTATGTTGAATATGTTCGTAAGCCTACTGAAGGACTACCAGCTATCTTGAAAAAACAAGGGTACGAGTCAACGGCTATTCACACCTATGATAACTGGTTTTATGGCCGTAATAACGTTTATAAAAACCTGGCCTTTGATAAGTTCATTAGCAAAGAATTCTTTGATCATCCGGAGTATAACGGTCAGTATATTCGCGACACAGAACTTTCTCAGAGAATCCTTGAAGAGGTAAAGCGAACAGAGAAACCCGATTTTGTTTATGCAGTATCGATGCAGGCCCATGGACCTTACTCTACAGAAGAAAACCCTGATAACTTAATTGAAGTCAATGGTAACATAAGTCCGGCGTCCAAGGCTATTTTAGAAAACTACACTCAAATTGTTTCCGATGTGGATCAGTCTCTTAAACTATTAATTGAAGGGTTAGAGCAGTCGGATGAACCCTCCATCGTAGTTTTCTTTGGAGATCACTTACCTATGCTAGGGGCAAACTTTGACGTTTATAAAGAAGCAAATTTCTTCCAAGATGAACTCGATTACCAAGATTATCTGAATATGTATAGTGTCCCCTTTGTGGTATGGGATAACTATTCAAATACCAAGGAAGAACTTCGTCTATCCTCGAATTTTCTAAGCGCATATATTTTGGAACGTGCCAAAAAATCAGGTAGTCCTACGACAGACTTCTTGCATTCTCTTACTCAAAAGGGTTCGAGTGTTGTCATTAGTGAACATCATCGACAGAGGGAGCACATTTCCGCTGAACAAGTCCTTCAGTATCAATTACTTCAATATGATCTTCTTTTTGGAAACGAGTATGCTTACCAGTCAAAGCCAGATCACAAACCACAAGCGAATAATGAGTACGTTTTAGGGGATGGTCGAGCTCTCATTCTCAATGCTACTCCCCCTCAATCGTCGGTTATTGGGATACAAGGGGAAAATTTCATTCATGATCATAAAGTTTATGTCAACGGCCAACTAGTTAAAACAGATTTTGAAAATCCCACCTATATAACTGCCAATCTTCCCGAACGCTTAAATCTTAAGGCTGGAGCTTTAGATATTCAGGTTAAGTTAACGGATAGCATGGGAAATATCATTTCGGAGTCCAACACCTTTAAGTTGGAGGCCTTTTAATCTCATCTCTTACACAAGATTTGACAAAAAGCTCCCTATTTTAAAAAAACAACTCCCTCAGAGCACCATAGGTACTTTTGAGGGAGTTGTTTTACTGCTACTTAGATAATAGTTACGCCTGTACCTGAGCCTCTTCGGCAATCCCTGCCATCAATAAACCCAGTATACGTTCGTCCGCTTCTTCAACTGGTATGACCTTCATAATCCTTCCCTCGTAAAGAACTGCTATGCGATCACATACGTTGGTTAATTCTTCTAGATCCTCTGAGATTAACAAGACTCCTATACCGTTGCTGCGAGCCTCTAGGAGTTTACTATGCAAATATTCCGTTGCTCCAATGTCTAGTCCTCGAGTAGGATATGCAGCTACCAGAGCCACAGGCTTTCGTGTTATTTCCCTAGCTAATACAACCCGCTGGATGTTTCCACCGGATAGTCTTCCTGTAGGGGTTTCGAGGGTGGGTGTTTTGATACCGTACTTTTCCACTTGGGATGAGCTGTGGGACATTATCGTTCGGTTTTGGAGAAGGAAATGCTTAGTAAAGGGCGGTTGGTGATGGTCCTTTAAGATAAGATTTTCCCAAATACTAAAAGAAGGAATCGTCCCTACATGTATCCGATCCTCCGGGATATACCCCAAACCCTGCTCGATAATTCTAGAGGGCGACATTTGAGTGCTTTCTTTACCGTTTAACACTATTTTACCGCGACTTGTTTTTCTTAGACCAGCAATAACTTCTGCAAGTTCTTTTTGCCCATTCCCTGAAACACCTGCAATCCCCAGAATCTCCCCTTCTCTGATCCTGAGAGAAACTCCCGCCAAGGCGTCTGTACCCTTATCCCCCCTGGCAAACACGTCTTGAAGTTCTAAGACAGGCTTGCCGGGCGAAAAAGCTCCTTCCCTACGACAGGGAGCCATATCTCTTCCTACCATCAGCCTTGCCAGTTCTTCCTGAGAGGTCTCCCGAGTGTTAACATCGGCACATACCTCACCGTCCCGTAGTACAGTGACTCTATCACTTACAGCCATTACCTCATTAAGCTTATGACTAATTAAGATGATCGAGTTTCCTTTTTCAGACATGTTCTTAAGTAATTGGATCAGGTCATTGGCTTCTTGGGGAGTCAGTACTGCAGTGGGCTCATCTAGAATTAGCAGGTTGGCGCCACGGTAAAGCGCTTTGACAATCTCTACACGTTGCTGTTCCCCTACACTTAACTGCCAAACATAAGCATCTGGATTAATCGCCAAACCATAAGTATCAGTAATCTCTTTTATTCGTTTGGCGGCGGTTTTTAGATCCATAAAAAAATTCTTAGACAGTCCTAAAATTACATTTTCACATACGGTAAGGGTGGGCACCAACATAAAATGTTGATGCACCATGCCAATTCCTAATTCAATAGCTTCGCTAGGGGAGTTTATCCTAACAGATTTACCGTTTAGCAAAATCTTACCTGCATCGGGTTGATAAAGTCCGTAAAGGATATTCATCAGAGTGGTTTTCCCTGCACCATTTTCACCTAAGATCGCCAGTACTTCGCCGGTTTTTAATTGGATATTGACCTTGTTATTGCTTAGGACACCAGGAAAGCGTTTAGTAATTCCACGCATTTCCAGGTGTTCAATCTTTTCTCCCATCAATACTCACCCGTTATTTCTTAGGTAATTCCACCTTTAATTTGCCGCTTATGATCTCCTGTTTAGCCGCTTCTACAGCTGCTTTGACCTCTGCAGGTACTTTATCCGCCAATTTTTCATTGTACTTGAACTCAATAGTTCCATCAGCCAAGGTCAATGTTAAGTGCTGACCGCCTAAAGTTCCTTGTTTTCTCAATTCAATAATTTTAGTTACGACTTTTTCCCAGTGATATACTTGGGAAGCTAAAACATGGTTCGGTGCAATACTGCTTTGGTCCATATCCGTTGAAAGCCAGTAATTGCCTTCAGTTTCCCCAATTGCTCTAACTGCACCTACGGCTTGCTGGGAAGAACCTGTGAGAATATCTGCACCGGCACTCATCTGAGTTTTGGCAAGATTGCCTGCCCCTACAATATCGTTGAAGGAGCCAGTATAGGCAATGCGTGTCTGAACATCTGCTTTACCCTTTGCCACGCCCTGCTGTACCCCATAGTTATACTTTACTGCATCACCGGATTCCACCGGGCCGATAATGCCAACGACGCCCGATTTAGTCATATGAGCAGCTAAAATACCTAGCAGGTATCCACCTTCCTGAGCTTGAGGATCATAGGCAAAGATATTTGGTTGAGTCGCAAAGCCGGTCCCATAGGCAAACGTTGTTTCTGGGAAATCTTTAGCTATGTCATTTAATACACTTTGATATTGGGAACCATGAGCAAAAATTATTTCATACCCCTGAGTTGCATACTGACGAATGGCTGAGCCTGCATCGACTGCATTACCCAGTTTTTCACTGATGGCAACCTCTACTTTGTCTTCACCCATGCTTTTTTGCACTTCTTTTAAACCATCTACCATGGATTGGCCCCAAGCCATATCATCAACAGTAGCAGGAAGTACCAGGGCGATGCGAATTTTTTCCACATCCGTTTTTTGAGGGGCTGGTTCAGCTGTTGGCTTAGTTCCACATCCAGTAAAGGCCAACAATGTTAGGACAGCTAGAATTACAGATAGAACGTTCTTTTTCATAATTTTCTCCTCCTTTATTTTTATAATTAACCTCTGGTACCGCGTTGGAAGGGTTTGCCAAGCGCTGCCGGTGCCCAAACGCGTCCATAGGAAATTGCTAGAGCAATGATCGTTACCAAATAAGGTAATATTACTGCCAACTCATAGGGGAAATTGATCCCCAAGACTTGCACCATACTCTGAAAGGAATCCGCCATACTAAACAGGAGTGAACCCAGCAAAATACCCCAGGGACTCCACCGTCCGAAATAAACTAAGGCGATAGCAATAAAACCTCTGCCAGCGGTAATATTATCAGCGTACATATTGGCTTGGCCAATGGTTAAGAAAGCTCCGGCCAGGGCCGCTAACATACCTCCTAAAATCAGACACTCATATCGGATTCGTACTACACTTACTCCCAAGGTATCAGCTGCTTCCGGTTTATTGCCTACTGCTCGAACATTGAGACCCCAACTCGTTTTATAAAGTATCAATCCGGACAATGGTACCAATAGAAACGCTGTATAAACCAGCCCATTGTGATTAAAGAGTACTGGACCAATGATCGGAATGTTACTCAGCAGTGGAATAGCTATTGGTTTTAATCCATCGATCGATGTAACCCCTCCTACATAAAGACGGAAAAGTAAACCAGACAGTCCCCAGCCAAACATATAAAGTCCTATTCCACTAATTCCTTGTTCTGCTTTGAAGGTTACGCTGACTACGGCCATGATTAAGCCCATTAAAGCTCCTATGGCTAGGCTTATTGCTATACCTAAGAGAGGGGTTCCTAGTTGGAGAGTCGCATAAAAGCCCGCAAAAGCGCCCATCATCATGATTCCTTCCACTCCTAGGTTATAAACACCCGAGCGCTGGACAAACATCTCCCCCAAGGCTGCTAAAAGAAACGGGGTGGCGAGACGGATTCCAGTGGCTAAAATGATGACAATAATATCTGCACTCATGACTCCATCCATTTACTTGCCACCTTCCCCGTCAGCTTTTTCCCCAAACAACTTAGCCTTTATTCGGGCTCCGAAGTCTGGGTTCTGTAAGAAGTAATCACTTGATACCACAAATAAAACCACTAGCCCTTGGATTACCATGATCATTGCCGCTGGAATGTTAACAGCCCTTTGCATCATGTCTGCTCCTACAAGTAAGGCACCAAATAGCACTGAGGCTGGTATAGTACCTAGCGGATGCAAACGACCGAAAAGTGCAGCAACGATGCCACTAAATCCGTACCCCGCAGATAATCCCTCCAAAGATCGATGATGGACTCCTGCTACTTCAACCACACCAGCAAGTCCAGCCATCCCTCCGGCTAAGGCCATGGCTAAAACTAAGTACCATTCTACTCTAATGCCAGCATACCTGGCAGCCTCAGGTCCTGCACCAACAGCCCTCATCCGATATCCACTACTTGTTTTCCATAAAAACACATACACCAAAACAGCCAACAAGAGCGCGAAAATTAAACCTGAGTGAATCCTAGTCCCGGGTATAAGTTTGCTCAACCAGATATGTTCAGGGATCAACGCTGTTTGGGGTACGCCTGTACCGTAAGAGACCTCTTTTGGGTCAATTAACGGTCCACGTATTAGAAACAAATATATCTGTAGAGCAATTTGATTGAGCATTACCGTACTGAGTATTTCATTTACAGAAAGTCGTGCCTTCAGCCACCCGGCAATACCACCCCAAAGCCCCCCACAAGTCGCTCCTGCCAAAAATACCAAGGGAAGGAGCATGACTGCCGGAAGATCCGGCAAAGAAGTGGCAACAGCAGTTGCCCCTATAGCCCCTGCTAAAATCTGTCCTTCAGCACCAATGTTGATAATTCCGCTACGGAAGGAAATGACAATTCCTAATCCCACTAAGAGCAAAGGAACTGCTCGCACTAAGGTCTCAGTGATTCCAAATTTATCACTAAAGGGGCCTGAAAACATCACTCCATAAGCTTTAACTGGATCCGACTTGGCTAAGAGTAGAAATAAAGCACCTACTAGTAATGCCCCCACCAGGGCAGAAATCAAGACCATAATTTGTTTGAAGACTCCATTATAATTTGAACTCAACGATCTACAACTCCATCCTGTCTGGAAATTCAAATATATATGTCCTCACCTTAATACCCTAAACTTTAACCAATTTAAGTCTCATAGGAGTTGTAACGATTCACCCCTTCCTAAAAAAAAAAGCTTCAAAGAGAAGATAAAAATCCCTAGAAAGCTTCATTGCTCTAAATTCTTCCATAATTATAGTATCAATTCTATAAAAATGCAATAATTTCTTAGTATGTGTAAATTTACTTCTCTTTACTCATTTATCTATATGTGTATCATTTTATAATAAAAATTAATGAGGATTTAAGTTGGAATAATATAAATTTATAAACAATTTCGATTATTCCTATTACATTCTACCTAGAAGTATGATAAAATTTACATTAATGAATTGTCATTCAGTTAATACATGCCTAAACAGAAGGTAATTAGTCTGAGATACTCTCATTTTCTGTAACTTGTCGGAAATGGTAGGTGGCTATTCAAATGAAGGAAAACTCGGGAATGATCTATGACGATGTAAAAAAATGTGTCGACGATGTTATTAGCTACATAGGGAAGGATATAACCTATGCTATGACCCTTGCCCTAGGTAAACCAGTACTTTTTATCAACGAGCTTTACAGTCGCGCAAAAAAGGATCCCGAAATCAAACTTAAAATTATTACCGCTCTTTCTCTAGAAATACCTAAAGGCAGCTCTGAACTCGAACGTCGCTTAATGCAACCTATTGTCGATAAAGTTTTTGCTGGCGTTCCCGAATTTGACTATATGCTTGATTTTAGAGCAGGCACCCTTCCTAAAAATGTCGAAGTCTTTGAATTCTACTCTAAGGCAGGTTCTATTCTAAATAATCCTGAAGCTCAGCAGCATCATTTGTCTTCGCACTACACTCATGTCGTTCGAGATGCTATAGCCCTTGGAGCGAACGTCTTCGGTGAGCTTATTAGTTATCGAGAAATTGATGGCAAAATCAAGTACTCAATGGCCTGTAATCCGGATATCTGCCTGGAAACTATACGGTTATTTAATGAGAAAAAGGCCAAGGGTGAAAAGGTTCTTGTCATAGGGGAAGCAAACAAAAAGCTGCCCTTTATGTATGGAGATGCAGTCGTGGAAGCTGAAAACTACGATATGATTCTAAAGGGCCCTCAATTTGACTATGAGCTTTTCTGTCCTCCTAAAGATTCCGTTTCCCTATCCGACCATATGATTGGTATCAATGTAAGCCCTTTAATCAAAGACGGTGGCACAATCCAGGTGGGGATTGGTGCTCTCGGTGATGCAATTGTTTCGGGACTCATAATGCGCAATGAACATAATGCTTTATATCAAGAAATTCTGGAAAAATCCGGTATAAAAAAACGCTATAAGAATTTAATCTTAAACTGGGGAGATACAGGTCGATTCGAAAAGGGGCTTTATGGTTCTTCAGAGATGTTTGTTGATGCCTTTATGCAGATGTACAAGAGCAAGATCCTCAAACGGAAAGTTTTTGACAGCATCCCCCTTATGAAATTAATCAATTCTGGGAAGCTCGCTCCTGATAACATTCCACCTGACATCATAGACCAACTCCTTGAGATGAAGGCTGTGCATAGAAAACTAAAGGCCAAGGACTTCGCATTTCTCACTGAATTCGGAATCCTAAAAAAAGGCCTATCCTATGAAGACTATACCATTATCGACGGAGAGAATCGCTATTCTGCCGATATGAATAAGGAGAAAAACAGACAAGAGATTAGAAAACTACTTGGAAAGGAACTTCTCAAGGGCACAGTGATACTGGGAGCATTCTTCTTGGGTCCTAAATCCTTCTATCAAGCCCTTAACGATATGAGCGAAGAGGAACGACAACTTTTTGCAATGTCCGGCGTCGAGACAGTCAATCAACTTTACGGTGGAGAGGAATTACGAACCCTACAAAGGAAGAATGCCCGCTTTGTAAATACTGGCATGGTAGCCACGGTCTTTGGAGCAATTGCATCAGATCAACTCGAGAATGGACTAGTTGTCAGCGGAATTGGTGGACAATATAACTTTGTGGCTATGGGACATGTCCTTCCCGATGCTAGGATTATTATCATGATCAAAAGCACAAAGGGTTCAGGTAAAAGTCTTAAGTCCAATATAGTCTTTAGCTATGGCCATTGTTCTATCCCTAAACATATGAGAGATATCGTGGTTACGGAATATGGGATCGCTGACATTCGAAGCAAACCGGAACAAGAAGTTATCGCCGAAATGATCAATATTGCTGATTCTAGGTTCCAACCTCAGTTAGTTGAACAGGCCAAGAAGGCAGGAAAACTTCCCCTAGATTATGAAATTCCGGAAGAGTATAGGAATAACACACCGGAAAAAATTTCCGCTCTCCTTAAGCCCTATCAGTCTCAAGGACTTTTTCCACAATTCCCCTTTGGTACAGAATTAACCGAGGTTGATGTTAGCCTAGTCAGGGCCTTGAAGGGCTTAAAGGGACTCGCAAAGGGAAATAGAAGCAAACTTATCAAAGGAATGGCATTAGAATTATTCCGACCGATCCCCAAAACAGCTCAGCACTATTTGGACAGGATGAAACTCCTCCACCCTTCTTCTACTAATGAGAGAATCCTGAGAAAGGTTGTTGTCTTTGCCCTTAGAAGTGCTAACATCCTCCAATCTTCCGAGAATCCTCTTCCCCTACAAGCTTCTACCCGTGTAGAATCTAAGTAAGAATCTTGTCGTTGCTATGAAAGCCACTCAACCGCTATGTCATCCTTAAGGAGGCACGACTGAAGGATCTGTATCCCTCGCTGCGTAAGATCCTTCGCTGCGCTCAGGATGACATGGGTGAAATGCTTTCCTGATAGTAGAGCAAAAACACGCCTATGAGTATCGCAAATACTCGTAGGCGTGTCTCTTTGGTTAACTTCACTTTCTAATCCATATTAAAGAACTACCTCTCTTCTCGGTCATAGGGTAGACCTAACGCACCAGGCTCAGACAAGCGTCCTTTCTGGCGTGCAACCACAAAGACTAAGATTAGAACTGTAAACAAGTAGGGCAGCATCTTTAAGAAAAAGGGCGACATTTGAATGCCCAAGACTTGCAGTCGGAATCCAAGGGCATCAATCCCACCAAACAAGTAGGCACCCATCAACGCTCGCCAAGGATTCCATAGAGCAAAGATAACCAGAGCTACTGCAATCCAGCCTCGTCCTGCCGTCATATTTTCCAACCAACTAGGGGCATAGGCGAGGGATAAGTAGGCTCCCCCGATTCCCCCTAAGGCTCCGCCTGCCACAACGTAGATATATCTTAGGTAAAATACGTTTAAACCAAGGGCGTCCATTGCTGCTGGATTTTCCCCTAAAGCTCTAAGGTTTAATCCCGGTCTGGTGTGATACATGTAGTACCAGATCAGCAGCACCAGCAAATAGCTGATATACACTAAGGCATCATGTTGAAAGAATATGGGGCCAATGAACGGTATATCTGCCAAGGGACCTAAGGGCATCGCTGTAAAGGGTTTCTCTACTGGAATTCCGATATAAGCCTTACCTAAGTAACCGCTAAACCCAGTACCGAAAATTGTTAAAGCCAAACCACTGACGACTTGATTCGCTCGCAGTGTAATGGTTAGGAAAGCGTGAATGAGAGCCACCGCTCCGCCAGCCAGCATAGAGGCTAGCACACCAAACCAAGGGTTGCCTGTGGTTACTGCCACCATAAACCCTGCCACTGCTCCCACCAGCATAATACCTTCAACACCCAGATTGATAATTCCAGCTCGTTCAGTGATGAGTTCGCCCAAGGCAGCATAGAGGATTGGTGTCCCGGCAATCACTGCAGCTGCCAATAAAGGGATTAAGAATTCTTGAATGCTCACTTGCTCAATTCCTCTCCTTTCTGGCCGAACAGTTTCACTCGGTAGTTCGTAAGAATTTCCCCTCCGAGGACGAAGAAAAGGATCGATCCCTGGAGCATTGTCGCTACGGCGGCAGGCACACCCTCTACTTGCACTGCGTATCCTCCCACTTGCAGTGCTCCAAACAGCACTGAGACTATGAGGATGGCCACGGGGTTAAGTTTACTGAGCCAGGCAATAATTATGGCCGTATATCCATACCCCGGACTAATTCCATGTTGCAGCTTACCAATAATGCCACTGACTTCAGCCATACCCGCTAACCCTGAAATTGCTCCACTTAAGAACATCACCAACAGAATATTACGTTTGATACTCATGCCGGCATAACGCGCGGCTCGTTCACTGGAACCAATAACATTGATGCTGTATCCCCAACGAGAATACTTGAAAACGACTGCTAGGATAACTGCCAAGGCTAAAGCAAAAAACAACCCGGTATGAATACGAGAATCGCCCAGACCAGGCAATCGTGCAGCCTCCGAAAACGATGCGGTTATTGGAAAATTGGATCCATCCGGGTCTCTCCATGGACCGTAGACCAAAAAGTCCACCCACAGGATTGCTACGTAATTGAGCATCAGGGTCGTAATAATTTCATTGACCTTCCAAATCGCCCTGGGAATAGCGGTTAGAAGGGCCCACAGTCCGCCAGCGATCATGCCAAGCATAATCATTCCCGGCAGCATAAAGTAGACTGGCAGGGAAGGGTATGTGAGGGGCAGCCATGTCGCTGCCATAGCCCCCATGTAGAATTGACCTTCTGCGCCAATGTTCCATAGCTTCATTTTAAAGGCCAAGGAAACCCCTAAAGAGGTTAACATCAGCGGAATAGCCTTAACCATAGTCTCGGTTAGTCCATACTTTGAGCCCAAGCTGTCTTCAAACATAAGCAAATATATAGTCAACGGTTCTTCTCCGGTAAGAACTAGGAAGATCCCTCCCAACAACAGAGCCAATAACACGGAAATCAAAGGGATGATGAAAACCATCACCGGCGATGGGGCAAGGCGTTTTTCCAATTTAAATGTGAGCCGGTTCATCGTCCTTCACCCTTTCTCTGGTTGATCGGGAACCTGTCATCAAAAGCCCTACTTCTTCCAAGTCAGCTTCTTCAACTGGAAAATCCCCTGTTAGCTGACCGTCAAACACTACCCCAACTCGATCAGCTAATTTAAATATTTCATCAAGATCCTCAGAAATCAGTAGAATCGCCGTCTTGCGTGTCTTCAGTTCCAAAAGCAATTTATGCACCGCCTCAGTGGCCCCGATATCCAATCCACGTGCCGGATATATGACGACCATTAACTTGGGCGAGCTGGAGATTTCCCTGGCTAAAAGAAGCTTTTGCAGGTTACCGCCTGACAGCACCTTAACAGGTTGGCGTAAGCTTGAAATCTTAACTTGGTATTGTTGAACTAGAGTCTCAGCATTACGCTCTACAGCCTTGGATTTCAACAGCCAACGTCCAGAGTACTCAGGCTGATGATAGTTTTTCAAAATAAGGTTCTCAAGGGCATTTAGTTCAGGCACTAACCCCATACCCAAACGATCTTCAGGGACATAAGCAACCCCTAGGTCAATGATTGTGCGGGGGGAGAGATTGCTTATATTCCCGTTGTTTAAAAGGACTTTCCCACTCTCAACTCGGCGTAAACCAGCGATGACTTCAGCCATTTCCCGTTGTCCGTTACCTGACACACCAGCCAAACCGAGAATTTCTCCCTCTCTTACACTAAGTGACATCTCACGCAAACAGGGAAGCCCCATATCATTGAAGGCATTTACCTTATCTAGTTCCAGTACGACCCCACCCACAGGAGAAGAGTCTCTATCATACTTCGAGGCCACCGCCCTACCGACCATCATGTTTACCATTTCTTTGGCGTTAATTTGGCCACGTTCCAGTACACCAGCTAACTTTCCCTGTCGCAACACGGTAACTCGATCTGCAATTGCTTCAACTTCATTTAACTTATGAGTTATAAGAACTACAGCACATCCAACTGACGCCATTCTACGCAAATTATCAAATAGTTCTCCAGCTTCCTGAGGAGTAAGCACTGCCGTTGGTTCATCCAGTATCAAGACTTTAGAACCCCGATAGAGCATACGAACGATTTCAACTCGCTGTTTCTCTCCTACAGACAACTGCCAAACTTTTGCGTTCAAATTAATCTCTAGACCATATTTTTTACCAAGTTCACTAATTGTTGCTTTTAGTTCTTTATTTGAAAGGAAAAAGGAATTCCCTTTTTCACCTAGTGTAATATTTTCTGCCACTGTAAACGGCTCTACTAACTTAAAGTGCTGATGGACCATACCAATACCACTGGCTATAGCATCTCTAGGGGAACGAAATCTCTGTTCTACCCCATTGATTAGGATCTTGCCTCCATCCGGCTTGTAGAGTCCTGCTAATACGGACATTAGCGTGCTTTTCCCTGATCCATTTTCTCCTAATATGGCATGAATTTCTCCTGGGTTAATATCGAGATCGACATGGTCATTTGCTATTACACCGGGGAAGGTTTTCACAATTCCCTTTAATTGGATTAAGGCTTGGTTCATTTCTGTTTCCCCTCAATTCTCAAACAATTTCCGGCGAAACCTGTTAGGGGCAATTCGTGAATTGCCCCTACTACAATTCGGATTTTATTTGGGGATTGTACCGTCTACCCCTTCAACAAACCAGTCAAATGAAAGCATATCTTGGTCAGACATTACTTGACCTTCTGGAACTCTAACTGCTCCCGTTTGATCTTTGATCGGTCCAGTAAAGACATCCCACTTGTTGCTCAGGATTTTTTCTTTAGCTTCTGCTACGAGTTTCTTGGTATCTTCAGGAACCATGGGACCAAAAGGAGCAATATCCACAATACCTTCGCTCATAGGACCCCAATATTGGTCGTTTTTCCAGGTCTTATTCTTAACAGCTTCCACAGTTTTCACATAGTATGGACCCCAGTTCCAAACTGCAGAGGTCAGCACTGCTTTAGGTGCCATTTTGGACATATCCATATTGTAGCCGATACCAAACTTTCCGGCTTCTTCCGCGGCTTGCATAGGTCCAGGAGTATCTTGGTGCTGTGCAATGACGTCAGCGCCGGCTGTGAGCAAGCTTTTGGCAGCATCTTTTTCCATAGCAGGATCATACCAAGTATTGGTCCAAACAACTTTTACTTTTGCCTCGGGATTAACTGAGCGAACCCCTTGAGTAAAGGCATTGATCCCCCGAATAACTTCAGGAATGGGCATCGCTGCTACATATCCGATGGTGTTCGTGGTTGTCGTTTTACCAGCTACGATTCCGGTTAAGTAACGAGCTTGGTAAATTCGACCAAAGTAGGTACCGACGTTTTCGGCTGTTTTATAACCAGAGTTGTGCATGAATGTCACGTCTGGGTATTTTTTAGCAACATTGATGGTCGGATCCATATAACCAAAGCTGGTTGTAAAAATGATTTTGTTCCCTTTTTCAGCGAGCTGAGTGATTACACGCTCGGAATCTGCGCCCTCAGGAACGGATTCAATAATGGTGGTTTCCACCTCTGGAATTTTTTCTTCTAAGTACTTTTTCCCTTGGTCATGAGCATAACTCCAGCCTGCATCACCGACTGGTCCAACGTATACATACGCAACCTTAATTTTTTCCTTAGCAGCGTCTGGTGCTGGAGTTGAGGTCGCTGGAGCCTTAGTACCACAACCAGAAATGACCAAGAGTAATGATACTAGCAGGGCGATAAAAATTGCACTTTTTCGTTTTAAGTTCATCTCAGAATACTCCTCCTTTTTCCATATCTGTTCATCTTATACTTGTAAACTTTTGACCTTCTTTCACCTCCCTGTACTGTTACAAGAAAAGCTTCCCAGAGATAGTTACCTCTAGAAAGCTTCATTGCAAATTAGTCAGAACATGTCTCTATTATATTACCTTAGTTATCAAATTACAATAATTTCTTCTAGCAGTAAAATCTTCTTCTATAGATTTATCTTATATCTTTATGGGAAAATTACAGTATATTTCTGCAATGTAAAATACATTTTACTTTTACAAAAAGTAACATTAAAGCGCATAAATCCATTTAAGCCCGAGATCCTTCACTAACGCTCTGGATGACATTTTCCTATACTTATTTTCGGGGCAGAAAGTATAGCTTTAGAGTCCTCTTTACTCATGTCATCCTGAAGGAGGAACGACTGAAGGATCTAGATCCTTCGCTAACGCTCAGGATGCCAGAATAGTCTTTCGTTTATCGTGATGCGGTAACGTATGGAAATTCTGAACGAAGTGAAGAGTAGCGGTATGGGGGGGGCTGATACGCTAAAAAAAACATCTGTGGACTTACCACAAATGTTTTTTTACAGTTAATTTTATAGTTAATCTTCGTATTTACCGTAAACAATGCGTTCACGAAGTTCTCCAATCATGCCAGGAACATTGATACTCATCGGGCAACGCTCTACACATCTTCCGCATCGCAGACAGGAATAAACCAATGGAGCTGCTTTCTCCATACCTCCCGACACAAATGCCGTCCAAATTGTACCTATGCCGCCCATATAGGTGTGTCCAAAATGACCAGCTGTTACCTGGAACACAGGGCATTCATACATACATCCACCACAACGTAGACAATGCAAGGCCTGACTAAATTTTTCTTCTTTTGCCATTTCTTTTCGACCATTATCTACAAATATAACATAAAATTCCTTAGGACCGTGGGCCCCGTAAGTTGTTACTTTTTCGATATCACCGGTTTTACTCGGACCGCTCACAATATTAACGTAACCCGGAACACCATACTGAGCATATCGCCAAGTAACCTCAGCGACTTTCATAGCATCCTGGAATGTCGGCACTAATTTTTCAACTCCGACCATTACTATATGAACTGGAGGAGCACCCGTTGCCAGTCGCACGTTTCCTTCATTTTCAATAATAACCATCGCGCCGGTATCCGCCGCCACGACATTGGCTCCACTGATTCCTATATCCGCAGTAAAGTACTTTTCGCGAAGGAATTCCCGTACGACCTTTACTTCTTCAGCAATATCTGGTGGTACTTCTTTGTTAAAGAACTTACTGAAAACCTCTGCCACTTGCTCTCGGGGCACATGAATTGATGGAGAGAGAATGTGCATCGGCCGTTCCTTACGTAGTTGAAGTATGAACTCCCCCAAGTCAGTTTCCCAAACCTCGTTGCCATTATCCTCTAGGTATTCCCGTAGATGAAGCTCTTCACCCAGCATGCTTTTGCCTTTAACCACAGTTTTACCCTTGCCAATAATGCCGAGGGCAATTTCCAGAGCAGCCTGATGATCTTTCGCGTAAAACGCTTTCCCTTTATTGCGCTCTACCGAGGCCATCGCTTGTTCCACTAAATTATCCAAGTTAGCCATGGACTGGCTCTTGATCTCCTGCACTTCTTCTGCCAACTGTGGAGTATGAGGAAAGCGCTCTAATGTTTCAGCAACAGTATTGCGATAAGAAGTTACCGCTCTGGAGATTGCTGTTCTGATATTCTTATCCTCACTTGCTGCGTTAAGGGACTTTTCATAATTAACGAAGTCCTTTCTAAAATCCACGGTCATGCTTTAACCCCCCTATATAGGAATTCTATCAAATCTTCAATAACCGCCGAGTCTCCTTTTGCTAGTCCTCCTTCTAGGGCTGACAGACAATATGGACAAGACGTTAAAATATGCTCTGAGCCGCTTTCTTTTAACTCATTCACCCGACGACCACCAATGACATGAGATAACTCAGGGAAGAGGATTTTAATCGGTCCACCGCAACAGGATGTCCATTCTCGGTTCATAGCAGCTTCTTTAACCTCAACTCCAACGCTTTCCAGGATATCTCGCAATTCTTGGTGAATACTCAATTCACGTGCCAAACGACATGAGTCATGAATAACTACTGATTTGGATTGAATCTTCGCTAGTTTCTCACGGCGTTCCCAAACTAAATCCACAAAGGTACGGATTTCGAAGTCAAAATCCTTGACCATTTTTGGATAAATAAACTTAAAGACTTCTGCCGCATGAGGAGAGAGGCAAACGATCGTTTTAGCACCACTCTTCTTGATAACTTCTACGACTCTCTGTACGTATTTTTCCATATCTTCGAGATATCCCAGTTCATATAATAAGGCTCCACTATAGAGCTCATCATTTCCTGAGTAACAGAATTCATATTCCAGCTCTTTAAGTACTTTTGCTGCTTTAAAACAGACGGAATTATACCGATCCTTATCTTTCGCAAGAACTGAAGCATACATCTTTTCCGGGCTGAAACCGGTCTTATTCAGAAGATTCCGTGCACCCATCATCATGGAAAAAACTTTACTTCCTTGATCAAGATGAGTAATCGTTTTAACCAAGGAGTCAATAAAGGGGAGCATCTGATATTCTCCGCCTGTATAGAAAAGCAATTCCCCTTTAACCGGTAAGTTAAGTCCCTTAGCCCAGGAAGCAACCTCCGAACCCTTTAGGGCTAGCGGGCTGCCATGCTTAATAATATTTTCACTTATGACGTCAAGAACCATTGGCATTTTTGTTTCCACAATCTAACACGTCCTCCCTTATTAATATCTCGGAAATACCTAGGTTCTTAGATCTAGGTATTTTTCTCCATTTAGAAAGCGCGCATCGATTCTCTCTTAGCGCGCCTCATTATTCGCCTATAACGAAAAACAGCGTAACTGCACTAATTCTATTATAAATAAAAACTACAGTAAAAGTAACCCCATCAATGTATTGTATTATGTATACCTGTTAATAGATTGTTGCAAACTTGGTATTGACGATAGATATCATTTAAATCTACCTTTTTCGAATATACGGTTGATGGACTCTTCAGGTTCTGGTTTTCCGAGGTAGTACCCCTGCAGGTAATCACATTTTGCCTTGATTAAATAGTTAAGTTGGTCTAAGGTCTCAACCCCTTCAGCGATTGTCTCAATGTCTAGCTTACTCGCCAAGGATATAATCGATTCTGTTAAGCTGCTATGCCGGTAGTTTGAGGTGTCCGTTTCTTGAATAAATGCTTTATCTATTTTACTCTAATTGAAAATTATGTTTTGGGTAAACTATTTTCTGGTATGTTCTGTTAGGGAGGTTTCTTGACAAGTCGTAAAATGAAGTTTATTGTACTCATAGGAAATTTAATAATTACAAGACAATTGAAAAAATATACAAAGTATCACAATATGTCAATTTACATTCTGGAGGAATCAGATGAAAGATAAATATACCATTATATTCATTCCGCCTGATGATTCTGACACCCGCCAGCTTCAATTTTCGAAGCTTGGGAAGCGGGTCATTAAGGCAGGCCTGCTTCTTATAGGAGTATTAATTATCGGTTTATCGGCGCGAAACCTGTATCTAAGCTATTACATAAACAACTTAAAACCCACGAGTGAACACATTACTCAACTCAAATCCACCATTGCAGAGCGCGATCAAGAAATATCCGACTTAAAGGAAACTTCCATTCAAATGACCGAAGATCTCTCACGAATTAAGGACTTAGAGGGTAAACTCTCTTCTATGCTACAAATTAATCCGACATCCTCTGCCTCAACATCCCTTAGTCGAAGTATCAACCCAGACGCTCAGAATTTCATTTTAGCAAACACGCCCGTTCAAACTTCTAACCAAAGTGCCCAAATTGTAGCTGACCATTTAAATCTCTTAGAGAAATACTATGAAGCAGCTGTTCTACAAAAGGGACGTCTAGACCATACCCCGAGCATACTTCCAGTCGAAGGTGAAATAACCTCCCCTCACGGTTATCGCCAGAATCCCTTTGGTGGCTGGTCAAAAGAATTTCATAACGGAATCGATATAGCCTGTAACTACGGAACTCCTATTTTAGCTACTGCCGATGGTATTGTTACCTTTTCGGGCAGAAACTCAGTTTTTGGTCTTAGAGTTGATATTGATCACGGCGACGGAATCAAAACCTTTTATGGTCATAATTCCCGCCTCCTGGTAAAGGAAGGGGATTTAGTAAAAAAACGTGACCTTATCGCCTACAGCGGAAATTCCGGGCGGAGTACAGGATCTCATCTTCATTATGGCATCACAGTTAATGGAAAGAATGTAGATCCCTTAACGTTTACAATTATAACAAAGGAGCGTAATGAGGATGTTTAAAAAACTTTCAAACTCTCAATTAAATGGAGACACTACGTTTATTGCTGCTGAGTGCCAAATAACCGGATCCCTTATCATCAATGGAAATGCAAGAATTGATGGAAAAATTGAAGGTAGTATCCAAGCTACCGGGGATTTGACGGTTGGTAATAGCGCTTACTTAAAAGCTGATATTGAGGCTAACACTGTGAGCATTGCCGGGGAAGTACACGGAAACATAAAGACGACAGATCTGTTAGAATTAAATGCTACTGCACGCCTATTTGGTGATATCTGTACACGTCAATTTAAGGTTGAACAAGGTGCTCAATTTATGGGAATGAGTCAACTCTTCGAAGAAGCTGCTCCTTCTTTAGTTGTTCATGAAACTAGTAAGGAACCCCGCTCGGCAAAGGAAACAAAACGAGTATCATCAGGAGCCTAAATCGGAAATTCAATCTAAAACTCTCCTCATTAACTCTTAAGGGAAGTCGAACTGTCATTTCAGTTTGACTTCCCTCGTTTTCGTGGCTCTGTTACGTTCTTCACACTTTGTTGATTTGAAACCTTTTAGGTCCCTTTATACAACCTTTGCCTGCGAAGTGCGAAGGTCTTTCTTATCCAAGGCATTAATATATGCCTTAGCACTAGCTTCAATAATATCCGTAGAAAACCCCTTACCCACTACAAGGCGACCATCCTCATAGCGCAATTTAACCGTTGCTTCACCTAGAGCCTCGCTGCTCCGGGTTACAGATTTCAGTGTATAGTCTTCCAAAGTTGCATTATTTCCTGTTATCCTGTCAATCGTGTTAAAAAGAGCGTTTACCGGTCCATTACCGCAAGCAGCATCCGTCATCATCGTTCCTTCTATTTCTAGTGTCACGGTGGCTGTTGCCATCTCGACGCCATTTGTCGCAATAGACATGCTCTCTAGGACAATACTATTTGCTATACTCTCTGAATCCCCCATTAGGACATAGAGATCCTGGTCGAATACCTCTTTCTTCAGATCCGCTAACTGCAAAAATCGTTGATACACATCATCAAGCTGATCCCCTTCTACCTTGTACCCTAACTCCTCTAAGCAATGCTTCAGAGCATGCCTTCCTGATCTAGCAGTAAGACTGATAAGGTTCTGTGGAACTCCAATCGTTTCAGGTTGAATAATCTCGTAGGTTTCTCGGTCTTTGAGAACTCCATCTTGATGAATACCTGAGGCATGATTAAAGGCATTAGCGCCGACAATCGCCTTATGGTCCGGGACGGTCACGCCTGTAATCCTGGAAACAAGCCTACTAGTGGCCGATATCTCGCGAGTATTAATGTTGCTCTTTACCCCATAGCCGTCACGCCGGGTGTAAATTGACATGATTACTTCTTCCAGGGAAGTATTTCCCGCCCGTTCGCCGATACCATTGATGGTTCCCTCCACTTGGCTGGCACCCGCTTTAATACCTGCTAAAGAGTTGGCCGTTGCCATTCCTAAATCATTGTGACAATGAACGCTCACAATCGCTTTATCGATGTTCTTGACATTTTTAAGGACAGATGCAATCAGTTCTCCGTATTCCCACGGATTTGCATAGCCAACCGTATCCGGGATATTAACAACAGTAGCTCCTGCAGTTATTACATTCTCAATTACTCTTGCTAAGAAGATCGGGTCACTGCGAAAAGCATCTTCTGCGTAAAACTCTACATCGCTTACATATTTTTTTGCATATCTGACAGCTGCTACAGCCTGTTCCACAACTTGGTCAGGGTTTAATTTTAATTTCTTCTCCATGTGAACCGGTGAAACCCCAATTCCCGTATGAATTCGGGGATACTCTGCTTTGCGTAGAGCTTGAGCACAAAGATCAATATCTGGGGCTACAGCTCTGGTCAAACCACAGATGATAACTCCTTTAAGTTCTTTGGCAATGGTTTGGACAGATTCCATATCTCCAGGGGAAGATGCTGGAAAACCTGCTTCAATGATATCCACACCAAGCTTGACTAATTGGCGACCTATTTCTAACTTTTCTTTGACATTAAGAGTAATCCCTAAGGATTGCTCCCCATCTCTGAGGGTAGTATCAAATACATATAATTTACGCATTTTCAAATTCCTCCTTCAAAATAAATAAACCCTTCGTCTCTGATTGAGACGAAGGGTTAGTTCGCGGTACCACTCAAGTTGACAGCAAAATGCTGTCTTCTCTGCAGATACGGGGCTTATCGATATTCGTGGTTCGTTGTTCGTGGTTCGACCGAAAAGAATTACATAGATCGAACTACTAACATCGAACGACGATCTTCGAGTCATCCGATATCTCCTTCCTTTTAACGGTGGAAGCTCCGTCCGAGCCTACTTTAAAATATTTCGGTCGGCTACTCGAGGAAGAGTTCCAAACCCATACCTTTACTGCCTTTCACCACCCGGCAGCTCTCTAAAAACGGCAATAGGGAATGTACTATTTCCTCTCATCGTCATTTTAGCAGTTTTAAATATTTTACACTAGTTTCAGTGATTGTCAAGATCAATCGAAGGCTATTTTGAAACATTAGTTGCTTTGATATAATTTTTTCGGCTGTAGGATATTACTGCTGCAAGAAGAGCAATACCCATGGCGACTAACATCACCGAACGATACGCAAACATAAATTCTTCTACTTGACCCGGTTGGGGCAGTGAGACACCACCCCATAGTTCAAATAATGAAACAGATAGAGCAATACCGATCACCATGCCAAGATTCCTGACGAGGCTATTAATCCCCCCTGCAATACTTAGTTTTTGTGGGGAAACCGAGCTCATCACGCTGCTGTTGTTCGGAGATTGGAACATGCCAGCTCCTAAGCCCATCAACATGGGGCCGGGAATAATCCGGATGAAACTTGCTGTGGTGGAGAGTGTGGAGAAATAAAACAAACCGAGGGCAGTTATAAGCAACCCGCTCGTTGTTAGAATCATAGGTCCCAATCTGTCCGAAGCATGACCACTAATTGGCGCTACAATAGCCATTACCATTGGGAAGATCATCAGTATCAATCCAACCTGTGAGGGTTTATAATATAAAATTCCTTGTAAGTAAAAGGGTAACAGCATAGTGTTAGCAAACATAGCTACAAAGGACAGCCCACCTGAGAGATTACCAATAAGAAAAGGACGATTCCGGAAGAGAGATAAGTGAATCATTGGATGTTGGACTTTACGCTCAGTCATAACGAAGAGGATGATGGATACCATTCCTAGTATTAAACTCCCCAGAACAGGAAGACTTGACCAACCCCACGCCTCACCATTAGTAATTCCCAAAAGTACAGCAAGCATTCCGAAGGTAAATGTAAAAGCACCCGTAAAGTCAAAACGTTCTTTTTCTTTGTTCGGAACATCGTTAGGCAAAATCATAAGGACAGCAGCATAGCCAATAATGCCAATGGGGATGTTTATAAAAAAGATCGAACGCCAGCTAGTTAAGCCAATGATGACTCCACCTAAAGCTGGGCCTGTCAGCGAACCTAGGGCAACGACTGTCCCAATCAAGCCAAGGGCTTTTCCCCGCTCCTTAGGCGGAAATATTGCTGTAATAATAGCAGCACTATTTGACATTAACATGGAAGCTCCTATCGCTTGCAGAACCCTAGTCCCAACAAGAAACCAGATAGTTTGGGCAAATCCACAAAGAACTGAACCTAGAGTAAAGATTATAAAACCAAAGGCAAAGATCCTTTTGCGTCCTAACATATCAGCAATCCGTCCGAAGATTGGTAATAAACTGGTAATTGTTAAAAGATAGGCGCTAACCACCCATTGTAGTGTTGAAAGATCTGAATGGAGTTGACTAGATATAGTTGGCAGGGCTACGTTTACTATGCTGCTGTCTAGGGTAGACATAAATGTGCCAATAGCAACCGTGGCTAAAACATACCAGCGATAATTTGGAGAATCTTTAATTGTATGTAACATCATCTTTCTCCTCTCTGGTTACAAAGTATCTTCTAAAATTTTCTAGCTTATTATATCAAGGCTCTTTACAACCATCAACAACTTGGGAAATTAAGAAAAACGCTACGCGTCTTTTTACGATACATGTCTTTCTGAGGCATAGCCGAAGAATCTTGACTTCTGCACTATTCCACACAAGTTAAGATCCTTCGCTGCGCTCAGGATGAAAGCTACTCAAGGGCTATATCATCCTGAAGGAGGTACAACTGAAGGATCTAGGGCTTATGATTCTTCACTTCGTTCAGAACGACAAAAGCGTAAAAAAAGAACCACGCAAAGGTGGTTCCTTTCTAACCATCACCTGAGTATTCTCTCCTTGCTTGGAAAATCTGTATAAATAATCTCTTTAAAAAATCTCTTTAAGGCGTTTACCTTCATTAAGCTCTTTTAAGTTAGGATCTTGCAAAACAAGATCCCCCTCGGCTAACCCTTCCTTAATTATTACTTGACTGTCATTCTCTAATCCCTTTTTAACCGGTATAATGGCAGCTTTGCCTTCCCGAATTATCCAGACTGCATCCCCGTCTTGATAGGGAAAAAGGGCAGTTTTGGGGATCATTAGCTGATCAGGAACCTCTAAGGTAGTGAATTTTACATCGACGTTGCTGCCTAGGACGACCTTGGGAGCGTTTTCTGCCAGTTGAATGGTAACCTTAACACGGTTTTCCTTAAGCCCAAGGGGAGATACCCTCTCAACCGCTGAGATAGCGACTTGATCAACCGTACCTTCAAATGTCTTATTACCTGAGCTGGTTGCTTGAATCACTTGAACTAAACTCCCTACATTGACATCAAGAGCATCGCTGGCCAGAACAAAGCTCTCTAATTTATAACCTTCATTTGTGAACACGGTCATAATTTGTTGACCTTGAGGGATGACATTACCTTCTTTAAGCGTAAGATCTTTGATAACCCCGTCCTGCCAAGCGATTACAGAGGCTTTATTTATCTTATCTTCTAACTGGTCAATTTTTGCTTGAAGAGCTTTTTTCTGATGACTATAATACAGTTCCGTCCCTTGAGAGGTCTGATGTTGCTCATATATAAGTTGTAAGCCAAATCTCTGCTGCTCTAAGAGATTTTTTGCTCTCTCCAAGGTTCTTTCTGCTTCTTCATATTGAACACGTGAGATCGATCCGGCATCATAGAGCGCCTTCATTCGAGTCAAATTATCTTCCTCGGCCTGAGCATCCTTTTCCGCTAGCTGTATGAGTAAGGTTTGTTGGGCGATTTGCGCCTCATTAGGACGTTTATAACTCTGTAAGCGTTGCCCTTCGATGCTTTGCAATTGGGACTTCAGCCCTTCCAGTTGATACTGTAAATCACTGGTATTCATCTCCAGAAGCACTTGTCCTTTTTTTACACTATCCCCATTCTGAACCTTGAGAGATTGAAGTTCTCCCTCAAAGGGGTTGAAGATCGGCCACTCCTGGGCTGCCATAACCTCCCCTTCCTCTGTAAACCCTTTACTAAAGTCTTGGGTCTGTAGAGCAATAACATTGACGGGCAAAGGCATGGTTTTAGAGATTGTGACGGAAATAAGCATCACAAGTATAAGCCCTCCAAAAATTAAGACCTTACGTTTAGGTAGTTTAAACAGTTTGGGGGATAGATTTAGCTTAGATTTTTCAACGGCCATTTTTCTCCTCCTACTCTTAATTTGAAATTTACAATTTAAACACATAATTCCTAACTAACCATGGATTGCTTTAGTCCCGAGTTGCAAGAATCTCTACATAAGGAAGGGATTTTATTTTGTAGTAGGCCCTGCTTTGGGCTACCAGAACCGAAAAGGCAGTTCCTGCAGCTGCGCCTAACAAAGCTACCGGCGGCAGGTCGGCCGGCAGAGAGTACATATCATTGCTCATTGACTGCGCCATACTTATGCTTAAACCGTAAGCCATGGGTATCCCGAGCAAGATTCCAAAACCATACAATGTCCACTGTTCTGAGGTGATCACCCTTAATACCTCTCTGGGTGTCATTCCTAGCACTCGGAGGGACGCTAATTCGCGCTTCCTTTCTGATAGAGAGATGATACTAGCATTATAAATAAGCGCAAACCCGCAAAAACCTCCGAGAATGGCGAGGAGCCAAACCGTAAAGCCAAAGGATCCCATCATTTTTTCGATTTTTGCTCCTGTATCTTCTAAGGATTCGATAGAAGATACGTTACTGGCATTTTGGTATTTGCTTTTCATGGCCCCTATTTCAGTAGAATCCATCCTGATCAACATGGCTGTGCTGATTTCTCCTTGCCTTAGAAATCGCTGTAGTTCTGTATCTTTCATAAAGGCATTAAGTCCGACATATTGGGGGACAACCCCTTGGACCAACAAATTCTGACCCTTTTGACTAAGGGTCTCTCTCCGCAAGGGACTTTCTACGTAAATGGTATCCCCAACTTTAACGTTTAAGGATTTGGCTAAATGTTCCGATAGCAAAACTCCGTGGTCAGGAACCTCCAGACGTCGGCCGTTTTTATCTAGAATATTGTAGAGTGTCGACTCTTTAGAGAGACCCATAAGCGCCACTTCTTTCTTTAACCAACCGTTTCTCAAAGATGCAGGTACTTCTAACAAAGGTTCAACCTTTGATACCCCAGGTTCATGGGCGACAGCAAATTTCGTCGTTCCGGTAGGGGAAGGTCGGGCTAGCTGTAACTTGACATCAAAGGTTTGAACCTGCTCTAACTGGACCACGGTTAATAATTCAGTCATGTTTTGCATGGACCAAGACACTGTCATTAGGCTAAAAACAACAGCGATCCCTATGATATTAAAGAGACTCCTGGTGGGAGTGCGAAACACATCTCGAATACCCATCTGGGCTTGAGACGAGAGGGTTTGCCAAAACCACGTAAATTTTTCGATCAAGGTTTTGCGCGCAGTCCCTGGGGCCGGAGGCCTCATGGCTTCGGCAGGTTGCAAACGCAAAATATCCAAGCTCCCTTTTACTCCACTGAGAACGCTAAAGATAAACGCCAGGGCTAGGCTGAAAAGGAGGTATTTCAGTGAGAATTCACTTTTAAGACCGGGTAGAGCAAAGAATTCTTTGTACAGATCGGTTAAGGGAAAGGAGAGAGCTACTCCACATAGTCCTCCGAGCAATCCCCCCGCTGTTCCAATAACTACAGGATAGGTTAGATAATGCAAGACTATCTCTCGATCCGTAAAGCCAAAGGCCTTTAAATTCCCGATGGACACTCGCTGCTGTTCTATAAGCCGTCTCAACATAGTGTATAAGATAATGGCCGCTACTCCTAAAAAAACCACAGGAAGGGTTTTGGTCATGGTTCGTATTTGTTTTATTTCACTGGTAAGAATGGCGTGACTTGTTTGATCTTTACGGGGAACAATACTTCGTACACCATAAGGTTTTAACTCAGCCTGGAGACTGTCTTTTACCGAATCAAAGCTTGCTCCATTCTTCAAAGTAATCAAAATATCATTGACTTGTCCTTTTTCCTTCACAAGGGCTTTGAGTGTATTAAATGGAACGTAGGCAATGCCAAATTCTTCAGGCGAAGGATAAATATCTTGAGAATTTCTCATAATGTAGATAAATTCGGGACTTTGGGCAGTTCCTGTAATGTAGAAGGAAACTTGATTCCCATCAATACTTACGTTAATTAAATCTCCTAGCGATAAATGGTTGGCTGCTAAGTATTTAGGATCTACCAGAATTTCTGGTTGGTTTTCTTTGGGAAGTTGTCCCTCGATAAGATGAATCTGATTAATATGTTGGGTATTGCCCGGGTTGAGAGTAACCATTTTAAGATATCGATTCGAGTCTTTCTGCTCGTCTATGACACGAACTTCTTTGACAATACGCCCTGCTGCATGATCAATCCCAGGCAAGAACGTGAGAGAATTCACTTTGTTCTCTGGATACCCTGTTACTGTTATAAATCCGTCAGCAAAATTTGTTTCAGTATAAAATTCCTGCTGTGCCTGATCCATACTCTCCACGGCAACGGACATTGAGGTATAGAGGATTAAGCCTAAGGCAATGACCATAACACAAGCGAGATAAACCCCAATATTCTCTTTGATATCTCTCCAAGTCTTTCTTCTAAGCATCACCATGATATCTCCTCAGGACAAAGTGGTTTTTCAATCACTTTAACATCGTCCAATAACCCGTCTTTTAAATAGAAAACCCGGTTGGCCATTTTGGCGATTTCTACATTATGCGTGATAATCATGACAGTCTTATGGTATTCTCGATTTAACTTCTGCAAGGCTTTTAGAACCTGAATGCCTGTTTGAATATCTAAGGCACCCGTCGGCTCATCACAAAGGAGAAGCTCAGGGTTTTTAACGATGGCTCGAGCAATGGCCACTCGCTGCTGCTGTCCTCCTGAGAGTTGGGATGGAAAATGACCGGACCAGTTTTCCAGACCGACTTCACGTAAGATATCTGAGACTGAGAGTGGATTTTGAGCAATTTCCACCGCTAGTCTTACATTTTCATAGGTTGTGAGATTTGGCATTAAGTTATAGTTTTGAAAGACGAAGCCCACTTCATTGCGCCGATAAAGTGTAAGCTGTTGGTCATCAATCATATGCAAGGGCTGTCCCTTGTAATAGAGCTCTCCTGAGGATGCCTGAGTCATCCCACCGATAATATTTAGTAACGTTGTCTTCCCTGAGCCGCTTTGGCCCAATACAACAATAAATTCTCCGTAATAAATCCGGAAGTCAATCCCCTTTAAGACTTCAATTTCCACTTCACCAGTACGATAGAGCTTACGCAAATCCTTTCCTTCCATAAGAACGTCCATCCTCTGACCTCCTCGAAAATTACTAATTCAGTCCATTGCCATGAAACAACTCAATCGCTATGTCATCCTGAAGGAGGGACGACTGAAGGATCTAGATCCTTCGCTACTCTCAGGATGAAAGAATCGCTTAGATCCTTCGGTATCACTCAGTTTGACGCGGGTAACGCATGGTAATTCTGAGGGTACATTCCATACTTTAAGATTTCCATGTACTCCATGTATTCTGCCAGGATTTTATCGTAGTTATCTAACATCTCTCGTTCCTTACCTTTATAGTCTTTGAGATATTTTTCTCCGAGGGCTCCCAGAAAAAGCATGATAACTTGAATTGCCTTAGTAGGGTCCACATCGTTTCGGAACCTTGAATAATCAATATTCTCGAAGAACATCGGCATGAATTCCTTTGAGACTCGAATATATTTCATCTCAATCTCAGAACGCATGTCTCGAGGAGAACTTGCAAGCGCTTCCATGAATAGTTTAACTATATAGGGATGCTCTTGAGCTATCTTAAGCTTGATCACTCCTACTTCACTTACCCGTTGAAAGATATCCTTAGTCTCTGTTAATGGGTATTTCTTAAATTCATCCATTACTGTCTCAATACAGTAATCAATGATATAGAAAAAGAGACTTCGTTTATTCTTAAAATAATGAAACAAAATTCCTTTAGAAATAGCTGCTTCTTTAATCATCCTATTTGTTGAGGCTTGATCAAATCCTTTGTCAGCAAATTCATGAATACAGGCATTTAAAATGATTCTCTTCTTATCGTCCTTTAGATTCTCGAAGTTATCGTACAAAGTGTTCTCTCCTCGTAAGATTTTGCTTATGATGATAGGATTATACACCTGTTTTGACCAGGTGGTCAATGCTTGAAGAAACTAAAGAAAACAGGGGTATCCCCTGCTTCCATTATTATGACTCCGTCTTATATCAGTGTTTTTAAAAATATTTATTACTTTCTCCTACTTTAGCAAAGGTGCTAACCTTGAGTCTTTGCCTATAAGTATATATATTACAACAACTAAATTTTCAGGCTAAAGATACCTCTAGATGGAAATAACTAAAGTACGTAAGCTAAAGGGGGTTTAAACGCTTGGAAAAGATATTTTCACCCAACAGCATTATAGACTTAGGTCCTGCAAACTTAGTCATTGTACCTCTGTTAAATTCAAATCTAGATACTACAACCTTAAAAGTCTTTGAGCGAGAACACTATTTCGCGAATCCTAGTCCTACTCTTAATGAGGATCAAATTGCGGTGTATTCTATTTGTTCGAGTTGCTATGACCAGGCTGTTGAAGATATCCGCAATTTATACGAAGGATGGTCCAAAATCGATAAAACTGAAACCACGAATGTGATTGGTATTCATAATCAAAATCCTAGGATTCTGTATATCCAGTTTTCCCACGGCGAACGTTATTTCATCTATAAACGATGCTTAACCATCAATAAAGATATGGTTTACGAAGAGTTATTCGGCAAAAAACAAAGCCTCAGTCGACGTGCACTAAGCAGCGAGGATGAACAGTATCTTATTTCAAAGTTAAGATTTATGCCAAAAACGAAAAGCGCAATTAGCTTTTATGCTTTCAAAGCCCACATTCGTACCCGAAGACATTTTGCCTTTTCCCATTAAGCTTAAAAGCCTACAAGCCAAACCACAGGAGCGTAACGAAAGATACTGACGATATTAAGACCGAAGCAATGATCATTGCTCCAATTGGACGCAGCGCCCGGTTCCGTAAACTTGATAGATGGACATTAAGGCCTAATCCAACCATGGCTGCTGCCAGTAGGAAAGAGGATGCTTGGGAAATATCGTTTAAAACAACTTCAGGAATTGGCAGATAGGTTCCTGCTAAACTTGTTAATATGAATCCTACTAAAAACCAGGGAAAGGGTGCACTTTGATTGCCCTCCCCCTCTCCTTTGCGCTTCATCCAAAGGGAAAGGATTAAGCTAAGAGGGATCAGCAGAAATACTCTACCGAGCTTAGCCAGTAAGCCCATTGCCAAAACATCCTGACCCGCAGGCATGGAAGCCGCGGCCACATGAGCGATCTCATGTAAACTCATACCACTCCATACTGCGTATTCAACTGGGCCTATAGGCAAAATCGGCATAAGGAAGGTATAAGTTAAGGCGAAGAGTGTTCCGATTAGGGCGATAATGCCCGCTCCAATTGCGGTATCTTCGTCATTAGCCTTAAGAATAGGGGATACAGCGGCAATTGCAGCAGCTCCACACACTCCCGTACCAATACCTAGGAGCAAAGATAAGTTCAGGTCTGCTTTGAACAACTTCGCTAAGAGCATAGTTGTTGTAATTGCAATAACTATGATCATTGCGTCATAAACAAGAAGCATCCCGCCCTTGTTGAGAACCATATCAATATTTAGCTTGAATCCGTAGAGTACGATGGCAAAACGCATCAGGTAGCGTGCAGAAAACTGAATTCCTTCACGAATACTTTCCGGGTAACCTATAAGATTTCGATAAATTACAGCAAGTAAGATGGCACTTAGCATTGCTCCGATTCGATTGATTCCTGGTAAGTCCCCCAACCATGTTCCGGTGGCAGCAAAAACCATTGTAAATAGAATTCCGATTATGAATCGGTTCCTTCTTTCTGGATCTATCACTAAAGCATTCTGAAAGCTTAAATTCTCTTTTGCTTGAAACCACATTGTCATTGTCCCCCTAATCATTCTCTATAGTAAACGACTGGTTGCCTAAAAGGCTTGCGTCTCTATCTAAACTATAGATTGATTGGGGTTATGGAGCAATATAGGTTCCTTTAGGATATCATTAGAAAAACGTATTACTTCTTCATTCTAAAATAGTGTATTATTATGTCGAACCATATCGAACTATAATGGCACAGTTATGGTATAACAATGCCTAATTGGACTGGAGGTGCAAATAATGATTGCTGATCCTTTAAAGATCTTTGTAACCGTAGCTGAACTTAAGAATTTTTCCCGTGCAGCTGAAGAACTCTTTTTATCCCAACCTAGTGTAAGTTTACAAATACGAAACTTAGAAAATGAACTAGGCTCGAAGCTCATTAATCGTTCTCCGAAGCATTTAGAGCTAACACAATCCGGCGAAATCCTTTATGGATTAGCTAAACAAATATTATCACTCTATGACAAGGCTAAACAGGAAATTAACCAGTTAACAACCACAGTCACTGGATCCCTTAAAGTTGGAGCTAGCTACACAATTGGAGAGTACATATTGCCCTTTGCATTGGCTGAATTTGCGGCTCAGTTTCCTAATGTAGACATCGATGCATCAATTGCCAATACGGTAGAGATTACTCAGGCAGTTCGCACTAATCATCTGGACCTCGCATTGGTAGAAGGGGAAGTTAATCACTCAGACCTTGAAATCCAGGCTTTGATGGAGGATGAGATTATTCTAGTTGTCCCTAACCAACATGCTTTAGCAAGACTCCCCATTGTCACTGCCGATCATCTTCAAGACCAAGTCTGGATTTTGAGAGAAACTGGCTCCGGAACACGTGACTTCAGCGACAAACTAATCAAAGATTGGAAGATTAATATAAAAAAATCCCATATCTTCGGTAGCAGTCAAGCTGTAAAACAGGCGGTTATTGCTGGTCTGGGCATCGCACTTGTTTCAAACTGGATTGTACGTAAAGAATTGAAGGCCAAGGAAATGACAGCTATCCGAATAAAAGGAAAACGATTAATCCGTTCGTTTTCCATAATCAGACCAAAAAATAGCGAAATGTCTAAAGCTATGAGAGTTTTTACAGATAACCTCCTCTCACATGACCTTATTTCTTCACTTATTGATAACAATTCTACCGAACCTAGTTGAGAATTAACCCCTGTAACAAAGTTACAGGGGTTGTTTTTTGCTTACTTAAGTTATAAAAAACTTCCATTACTAAGCAATTTCGAAGGAATTTTAGAGGAGTAGCTCGAAGACTACTTTAGGCTCTTTCTGACTTAGGTGATCTCCATGGACTAAAGGTACAGAGACACAATGTTTATCACTTCATGATTTAGAGGAGGAATCGCGATAAATCTCAAGAAAAGTATCCCCACTGCCGTTATGACTCTTATCCTGTCCCTCATGGCATTATATGCCTCTCTACTCGGAGTGTTGGATGAAACCCTTTACAAGGATGTATTCTTAGCAGGTTCCTTAGCTGAGAAATTAATTGCCGGTTCAATGGCCCAAGATATCATATCTATCCCAGCCTCCCTTATTTTAGCTTTTTTGTCTCTTTCTTTTATGAAACACCATGGGGAGAAAACCTTTATAGCCCTTCTAGGGTTGGCAGGGTACTTCTTGTATGGCTACGGACTCTATACCATCCAGGGACAGTACTCAACCCTTTATCTCGTCTACCTGGGTATTTTTGGTCTCTCCTTATACAGCCTTATCTTTGGACTACTAAGCTTCGAACCCGAAAGTGTGAAGTATTATCAGTTGCCAAGGTCACTGCAAACAGCTATCATTATTTTTATGATTCTCATCCTCATAGTCCTTGTACCTCTATGGATCATCTTTATTAACGCTGACATTGCCAAACATATCCCCCGGGATACTTATGCCGTTTTTCTTTTAGATTTATGTGTGGTCTTTCCTGCCTTCGGTATTATAATATATCAACTACTACGCAATAAACCATTTGGCAATATTCTCGCAGGAGTCGCACTGTTTAAGGCAGGAACACTCTGCCTTTCCGTAGCATTCGGGGAGTGGTTCGGACCACATTACGGGGGATATGAGGCAAATAGTTTTAATATTACACTATTCGGGGTCTTGACGGCCGTTAGCCTTGTGCTTACTATCCTGTACATAAGGAAGCTGCGAACGCTCCAATAGAGAAGGGACGAGGTATATAATCCTTGTCCCTTTTTCCGTTTGTATATATGTTGAAATACATTATGGAATAGGAAGATTAGCATCGATCCAATCTAACAATTCATGGACACTATTTACTGTTAATCCAATATTCGCATGGTTTCTTTTAATAAGTACTATGTCTAAACCCAACTCTAAGGCAGCCGAGATTTTCGTATCTGTTCCCCCTGCAGCCCCACTATCACGAGTCAAAAGAATATCAGCTCCATAAAATTTCAGAGATACTTTATTGATCTCTTTTGAAAATTGGCCTTGCATAGCAACAATATTTCTAGGCGGTATACCCATGTCTTGGCACTTCTGTACCAAACGTCCTTCCGGTAGAACCCTTACAACAATACGAGCCAATCGGGCAAAAGGGCTTCGTATAATACTTTCCAATTGGTGACTTCCCGTTGTGACAAAAACCGTTATTGGTCTCCCTTTTTCTTGATGTAAAGCTCCTACGCGCTGTTCCAATTGGAGCAGTGCTTCCTCCCAGTTGCGGACTGTATATATTAAAGGGCTAACAGGAATGATTGTCTCAGGTCTTTCTAAGCGAAGATAAGGAATATCCCGTTGATCGCACCATTGACGCAAACTGGCAAACTTTACACTACTCGAAGGAGGGCTGGCATCTATGATCAAGGAAGGCATATATAGACAGGTTTTTTCACTCCACGTTTGCATCCGTGTTAGCTCTAGCCTTCTGCTATTAAGACATTCACTAATCTCACGGGCCGCGGCAGTTTCCCCTAAAAGTAATATCATGGTGTCCTCCATTAAGCTGTTGATCTAAGCTGTTTGCTGCCCGCTCTTAATCGGTATGATCTTAAATAAATCTTCTTTTGATTTCGGCAAAGGAGTAGACGGAAGTATCCATCCTTTCTTTAGCAACTCATTATATGTCTCAATCAGCCATGGCATTGTCAAATCAGCGTGTTGTACAAGCTCTGACCTTGAAAATAATTCGCCGGGTAATCCTTGGGCAATGATTTCTCCACGGTACATAATGGCTAAACGATCTGACCAACTATAGGCTAAATCCACATCATGAGTGGATAGAATAATGGTCTTACCTTTGTCACTTAAGCTATTTAATAGTTGCATAAACTCCTGAGAGTGCCGAGGATCCATTCCGGCGGTCGGTTCATCAAAAATAATGACATCGGGTTCCATAGCCAGAACACCCGCAATGGAAACACGTTTTTTCTGTCCGTAGCTTAACAAATGAGTGGGCTTATCTTGAAGATCTGTGGTTTCTGTATCTATTAGAGCTTGTTTAACTCTCTCTGTTACTTTTTCTTCAGAAAGTCCCAGATTGAGTGGGCCAAAAGAGATGTCCTGCCAAACACTGGCGGAAAACAGTTGACTATCAGGATCCTGGAAGACGATTCCTACTTTCTTACGTAATTCTATTAATGCTTTGTTTTTGTAGGAAATTTCCTCACCCTGGTATTTAATACACCCTGAATCCGGTCGATAAATCCCGTTCATCTGCATGAATAACGTGGACTTTCCCGCACCGTTCGAACCTAAAATAGCCAGCTTCTCTCCCTGATGAATCGGTAAATTCACGTTACGTAAAGCGTTTGTGCCGTCTGGATAAGAATACTGTAAATCAACTGCTTCTAGTATGTACTTCGACAAACGCATTACCTCCAAAGCAAATTTATTAAGATTAAAAAAATTTCAAGCACTGTAATAATAACATAATTTTTCGGATTAATTGGATATTTTTTGGTCAGAACCCTAATTTCTCCCGTGTATCCTCGCGCTGACATTGAATCGTAAAGATCTCGTGATTTTAGGAACATCTTGCCGATAAGCGCTGAGAAGAGCTGACTTATCGAACGATAGGTACTTTTCATCGAAACATACCCTAGTCGGGAGGATTGAGCTCGGCGTATGGTGATGGCTGTATCCATAAAGACAAAGATAAAGCGATAGATAAGCACCATTAATTCTGTAATAATATAAGGAACTTTGATCTTATGAAGGATTGTTATTAGTTCGGTGATCGGAGTCGTAAGAGCTAGAAAGTAAAGGCAAGAAACCGCTCCTAAGGATTTGAGAAAGAGATGAACTGCTTGGACAAGGTCGGGATAGTGTATTCCGATAGTATAACCGTACAGGTTCTGATAAAGCCAAAGACCTGAGGGATCCGTCGAAACCGTAACGACGATTGTGACTACACTAATCAGTAGAAAGGCGAGAGGAATCAGCAAAAGCTTGATAAAAACCCGAGCTGGAATCCCCGCTTTAACAATAATTCCTCCTGCCATTAATGCTAATATGACCAGAGGGGTAAGGATTGTTGGAGATGTTATACAAATGACCATGGTCATTATTGCAAATAGACTTTTTTCCGAGGGGTGAACTGATTTTAACTGATTATTATATGCGTAAGAATCGATAGCTATCACGTTTGATCCCTCTTGCCCATACTATTTTTACCTTTTTTAAACCCAATATAATAAAAGACAAACCCACTTCCGAGAGCAGCCTGTAATGCAAACAAAAAAGATTCAACCTCTCCGCTTGGGGGTTCCCAGAATGACTCAAACCAAGGCGAGTAATTAGAGTTGAGGGTGCTGATCATCTCTGATGCTTGAGTATCAGCACCACTAAATTCAGCACCACGCGCAATATAAAGCGGCGCAAAAGCCAGTAGAACAACGAATAATAAAAGTATCATATTTTTAGTCAACGGTTTCATGCTTTTATTCCCCCTTTTACGGTAGATATAGCCTTTCCTGTAAAGGCAGTTAAAACCTGCAGCTCTTTTTGACTATAGGTATTGAGAATATTAAATACCATGACAGTAAGCAAACCTTCGCTGATAGCTAAAGGAAGCTGAGTGAAGGCAAAAACACCCAAGAATTTAAGTATTGATGCCAGTACCCCGCCCGTAGCTGGGAAAGCTAAACCTAATTGAATAGAGGTTGTAACATAGGTCATTACATTTCCTAAAGTAGCAGCAGTAAAAATTGAAAGCCATTGGGGAGCTCCCAATTTCTTTAGGCCTCTATAAGTACCGTAAGCAACGAAAGGACCAACCACCCCCATAGAAAACGTATTTGCGCCAAGGGTTGTTATCCCACCATGAGCCAGCAAAAGAGCTTGAAACGTTAACACAATCATCCCTAATACGGTCATAGCTGTAGGACCAAACAAGATAGAACCCAGGCCGACTCCAGTCGGATGAGAAGAACTACCGGTTACTGAAGGAATCTTTAAGGCGGATAGCACAAAGGCAAACGCCCCAGCCAGGCCAAGTAACATCTTTAGATTAGGATAGAGCGCAATGGTCCTTTTGATTGATCGTACTCCAGCAATAACAAAAGGGATCATAGCAACCCACCAAAAAGCTGCCCAGTTGAAGGGTAAAAAGCCCTCCATAATATGCATGGCATAAGCATCCTTCGGAAAGATGATATAGATTGCCAGTACATAAACTAATAATAACCCAAATGCTTTTATTCTATGAGAATTCATTTATGTAACAACTCCCTTCATAGCGACCCAACTCTTACACTTTGTCCTCTGATGTTGTAAACCTCAGACAATAAGTTAAATCTGATTAAAAAATAACGAGACAACCTCACATTACTCGACTTTAAAGACAGCAATGTACTGGTTGCCTCGAACTATACGGTCTCTTCCACTTTCAAGTAGCACTCGCATTTTGAAGCAGATCCCGCTTGCACAAGACTTCTACCCGCAGGTCGGTTTCCCTCAGGAAACCATTATGTAAACGATAAATAGTTAAAGCCCTCCATGAGATGGAGGGCTGAATTAACATATAAACCCTGCCACCCATCCATCGTGAGTTAAAGCATGCGAGCAGTCAGGTCTCCTGGCTTAGGTTCCTCGATTATTGCCTCCTTCCCAAGTTTCCTCAGTGGATATGGCAATAAACTCCCCATTTACAGTGGCGGGACCGCGCCGGATTCACACCGGCTTCCCTGTTTAATTTTTCTGAAAGAAAAATTAACTTGCTCGAACTATTCACTTTTTATAAATTTAACACGAAAACTCTCCCTAGTCAAGCAAGAGTTTTCTCAATTTGCTAACTATTCAACCTCTTGAATTATTGGCAGAATCACAGGTCTGCGACGTGTTTTTTCGTAAAAGTGTTTACTTAAAACATCACGAATCTGGTTTTTTAAGACAGCCCATTCCGTAATCCGATTTTCTCGGCATCGTGCCATAGTCTGCCGAATTTTTTGTTTAGCTTCATCTAACATTGACTCCGATTCACGAACATATACAAAGCCCCGTGTTACAACATCCGGTCCTGCAACTATTCCACCACTTGAGCGGCTTATAGTCATTACGACGATTAGAATGCCATCTTGGGAGAGTTGTTTACGATCTCGTAAAACAATATTCCCGACATCACCAATCCCTAAGCCATCAATCAAGACCTTACCTGCCATAACCTTGTTGCCTAAAGCTGCACCATGACGAGTAAACTCAACGACTCCGCCATTTTCAGTAATAAAAATATTTTCTCTTGGGATTCCAAGCTGCTCAGCTAATTGAGCATGTTTGATCAACATGCGATACTCCCCATGGACTGGCATAAAATATTGCGGTCGGACCATACTTAACATTAACTTTTGCTCTTCTTGGCTCGCGTGGCCCGATACGTGCATTCCCTCTGCCGATTCATAGATTACATTTGCTCCGAGCTTAAATAATTGATCCACGGTTTTTGCCACAGATTTTTCATTGCCTGGAATTGGGCTGGCGGAAATAATGACCGTATCCCCTGGTTGAATCGCTACATGTCGATGGTCATGGTTGGCCATTCGGGTCAAGGCGGACATCGGTTCACCTTGGCTTCCTGTTGTTAAAATACAAGCTTGATTTCCAGGCAAACCAATGATTTCATCTATATCCATCAGGGTTCCCTCTGGAATATCTAGATATCCAAGTTCCTCGGCAATTCCTACGATGTTCACCATACTTCGTCCCACAACCGCTACCTTGCGGTTGGTATTAACGGCAGCAGTGATAGCCTGTTGGAGGCGATATACGTTAGATGCAAAGCTGGCGAGAATAACACGATCCTTAGCATTACGAAATGCTTCATCAATCATCTCCCCAACATGGCTTTCTGACGGTGTAAATCCAGCTCTTTCCACATTCGTGCTATCAGATAGTAAACACAAAACTCCTTTGTCCCCAAGTTCAGAGAACTTGTGAATGTCGAGGATTTCTCCAGAAACAGGCGTATGATCCAATTTAAAGTCCCCTGTCACAACAACCGTACCTAGCGGAGAATGGATAGCTATCGATACTGAGTCCGGTATACTGTGGTTGACACGAATAAATTCAATGCGAAAAACTCCAAGCTTAATCACATCGCGAGGTTGTACTACCGTTGATTGAATGTTATTTAAGTTATTCTCTTTCATCTTGGATTGTATGATTCCCAAGGTTAAACGAGTTCCGAAAACGGGCACATTCAAATCTCTCAACAAATATGGCAAGGCACCGATATGATCTTCGTGTCCGTGGGTGAGTAAAATGCCTAATAGCATCTCTTTGTGCTCAATCAAGTATGTGTAGTCAGGTATGACAATATCGATTCCGAGCATATCATCATCCGGAAACGCTAGTCCTGCATCAACTAGTACCATTTGATTATCATAGCGAATCACTGTCATGTTTTTTCCAATTTCACCAAGTCCACCCAGGGGAATAATTTGTAATTTATGTTCTTTTGGCAATCAAATCCACCTCCAATTTATATATATCTCTTGTGCCTAAAAAGCTACGGGATCCCCGTGGTTTCTTCGAAGCCCAAAATAAAGCAACAAAAAGACGCGAAATAACATAACGAACACACGACGCCCAGTATTCGCCAGTACTTCGATAATCATCTATGAAACTAGCCGCACAATCAAGATACTACATTATAGCGCGAAAAACGAAGGCATGCAAGTTAGTTCATGTTCTCTCAAAGCACCTAAAATACGCTATTCTGACAGGGAATATGTATTAAAAACCATAATTCGGGAACTATAGCCTTGATGTCGTTTAGAAAGGTGGAATAGTAATGACCAATGTTGTTTGTTCTGCAACCCAATGTAATCATAATGAGGATGGACACTGTCAGCTTGAAACATTAAGTGTTACATCCAGTCTAATGGATCGTGAGGCTGAGTGTGCTTTTTACGAACCCGGAGATAAATAATCCGTTGCCATCTTAATTATTAGCTTATGAATTACTCATTAAGTCATCACCTCTTTTGGTGATGGCTTATTATTATTTTGGTAGCAGGAATTTAGAAACAGTTAGAGAATACTATCTTAATATATAAAATATTCAATCATCTATTAGTTATGTAGTGAAGGGAGCTAAAAGAATGTTAAATTCTAAGGAGGATCTTACCAGAGACCAAGCTTTAGCTTTATTAGAGGACTTTGCCGTGCGTTGGTTAGCACACGATGGGCTTTGGTTCCAAGCCATTGAGAAGGCGCGGGGGCTCGACGAAGCGGTCGAGCATGATATTGAGGCTTGGCGAAATTTCACTGTCTTAGAGGCTAAACGCATCTTGAAGTTTTTGAGTTTACCTAAGGATGGTGGGCTTGACGCCTTAGAAAGAGCACTTAAATTTAGACTTTATGCCTTTATTAATGTGCAAGAGTGCTTAAGGCCTGATGATCACACTCTAATTTTCCACATGAAAGATTGCCGAGTCCAATCTGCTCGAAAGCGAAAGAATATGCCTGACCATCCTTGTAAGCCTGTGGGTGAAGTCGAGTACTCTTTATTTGCTTCTACCATCGACTCAAGAATTAAGACAACCTGCATTGCTTGTCCCCCCGACCCCCATCCAGAAGAATTCTATTGTGGCTGGAAGTTTACCCTGAACGAAGAATAAGGGGCTGTCCTAAAATTGTATAACAACCCAAACAAGCGTTCTCACTCCACTTTAACAGTGAAAGGAGAACGCCTTTTGATTGTGTAACACTTTGTATTTTGGAGACTGAGTTTTTACACAGTCCTGCTATTTTGACCGTAGGCCTTGCCGACGGTCTTTTGCTAACCCGTCTATTATACGATTGGGTAGCTTGATTTCTCAGAAGCAACTTTCAATTCTGACAAACGCCCTTGAGTTGTATTAGTGGCCTTCGAAGGTTTAATACTTTTCATAAGATCTTTCAAAAACTCGATTTCTTCGGCTGTTGCCTCAGCTAAGGGAAGACGAACTCCGCCAGCTTTGATGCCAATCATATTCATAAGTGCTTTAATAGGAACTGGATTTGATGTGACAAATATGCCTTTGAAGATCGGATAGAGTTCTAAATGCCACTTTGTTGCAAGGGCTGTATCCCCATCAAACCATGCGTCCACCATTGCCTTCATCTCGTTTCCGATGATATGGGCGGCAACACTTACAATACCACTACACCCTAAAGCCAGCATTGGTAAGGTCATGGAATCATCTCCGCTGTAAACTTCAAACCCAGCGGGTAATAACCTCTTAAGCTCACTAACTTGATCAAGGGAACCTGCTGCTTCTTTTAAAGAAACTATGTTTGGAATTTCAGATAATCGCTTGACCGTATCGGGCAATAAATTAGCGGATGTTCTACCGGGAACATTGTAAAGCATTAATGGTAAGGGTGTCGCCTCAGCGATGGCCTTGAAGTGTTGAAACATACCCTCTTGAGAAGGTTTATTATAATAGGGTACAACGGCCATCACTCCATCAACACCAGTTGTAGATGCCTGGCGAGCAAGCGAAATACTCGAATTAGTCGAATTTGACCCGATTCCTGCAATCACGGTTGCCTTTGATCCTAAGGACTCTTTCACTACCTTAAAAAGTTTAAGTTTCTCCTGATCTGTTACTGTGGGAGATTCTCCTGTCGTACCACAGACTACAACCCCATCGGACCCGTGGTCAACTAAATAATGAGCTAGGCGTACGGCTTCTTGATAATTTACCTCTAACTCTTCGTTCATGGGAGTTACCATGGCGGTCAAGATTCTTCCAAAAGACATCTTTCTCATCCTTTCTGGAGGCTTCTCCGCTGAGTTAAAACGTGGGTCGACAATGTCTGCAAGAAGGACTAATACGTGGGGCGACAATGTCTTCCTGTGTGGTGGGCGCCAGACAAGATTTCTTTACTGGGTTCCCAATTAGCATACTATATGTCTAACTTGAACTTTTTGTGCAAGGCTTGTACTGCTGTCGCCATATCTTCCTGATGAACCAATACCCAAATCGTCGTATGGGAATCAGCCGATTGAAGGATAGTCACTCCAGCATCCGAAAGTGCCTCAACCATATCCGCCATAACACCTGGTACACCTGCAATTCCAGCCCCTACTATGGACACTTTTGCACAGCTAGGCACAACGTCAGGCTCAAAATCCATATTTTGTAATATCTTGACAGCCTTTGCTGCGACTTCATCAGAAACGGTATAAAGCACGGATTCCGGTTGCACACTGATAAAATCGACACTTATATCAGCTAAGGCCATTGCTTTAAAAATTCGTTTATCCGTAAGCTTTTTATTCGACATATCCACAGTTAGTATTCTTAGTTGCGTGACATTGGGTGTATGTGCAATCCCAGCGATTATTCGATCATTAGTAATATCCGTTCCTACTTCTCGATCTGGGTGCATGTTAGTAACCAATGTACCAGGGGCTTCCGAAAATGTCGATTTTATTCTCAGCGGGATATTTCGTTGCATTGCGATTTCCACTGCCCGGGGATGAATGACTTTAGCTCCTTGATAAGCCAATTGACATATTTCGTTGTAAGTGACGGTATCTAAGATACGTGCATTCTCTACGATCCTAGGATCCGCTGTCATAATTCCTTCGACATCAGTGTAGATATCGATTGATTCTGCATCAAGGGCAACCCCAAGTGCTGAAGCGGTAGTATCGCTTCCTCCGCGCCCAAGGGTTGTGATTTGACCGCCTTCCGTGACTCCTTGAAACCCTGTCACGACAACCACATTACCTTCTGCCAATTGCTCAAGTATCCGACCCGGCTCAACTCGTATTATCCGGGCATCCCCAAAGTCATTATTAGTAATTATCCCTGCTTGCCCTCCTGTTAAGAGAACCGCCTCAAAACCCAGACTGTTTAATGTGCTTACTAAGACAGTTCCTGAGATTACTTCACCGCAACTCATTAGAAGATCTAACTCACGTTTAGGTAAGTCAGGGTGTATTGCTTTGACCATACTCAAAAACGTATCTGTTGCGTAGGGGTCACCAGAACGTCCAATTGCCGATACCACAATAACTGGAGAATATCCTTCCTGAACAGCTTCCGAAACTTTGGAAACCACCTGAGCTCTCCGCTCTTCTGTAGCAAGGGAGGTACCACCAAACTTCTGTACTAAGATTCGCAACTCCCAACCCCCCTTTTCGTGGTTCGAGGTTCGATATTCGTGGTTCGAACCCCAACCGCTAACTTTCTTTTATCTAAGTTTTCCAGTCTTTGATCATCAATCATCGTATAATACCCTAAAACTGGGCATTAACTACCAAGCAATTCGAACTCAATCTTTGACCCTCGTACTTCGGACCACAGCAACTTATGTCAGATTTGTATCAAGGGCTACAAATACGCACCTCGCTTAAAACCTTATCTTGATTCTCAGCCAAGCACTCTAAATCTCGAACCACGAACCACCAACCACGAATATCGATTACAGTAGCAGCTCTGCAATCTGTACGGCGTTTGTTGCTGCGCCTTTACGAATTTGATCCCCTACTACCCACATATTGAATCCCTGAGGAATAGAGAAATCTTTACGCAAGCGTCCTACATAGACTTCATCTTTATCTGAACTAAACCAGGGCATCGGATATTGATCCTTACTAGGATCATCGATCACTATAACACCGGGAGCTTTACTTAATGCCTCACGTACTTCTGAAACACTGACTAACCTATCTGTCTCCACATTAATGGATTCCGAATGACTGCGGAACACTGGAACACGAACTGTTGTGGCAGTGATTGCCATATTGGGTACATGGAAAATCTTTTGAGTTTCTTTAACCATTTTCCACTCTTCTTTGGTATAGTCGCCCTCTTGAAATACATCAATACGCGGAACGAGATTGAAGGCAATTTGATGGGGAAAAACCCCCGGTATAAGCTCCCCTCCCTGAGACCAAGCTTTTACCTGTTCACCTAATTCTTCGATTCCTTCCCTTCCAGCTCCAGAAACTGCTTGATACGTGGAAACCACCACACGACGGATTCCAGCTAAATCATAAAGTGGTTTGAGGGCGACGACCATAATAATGGTGGAACAATTAGGGTTAGCAATAATCCCCTTATGCCATTTTACATCTTCTGGATTAACCTCGGGTACTACAAGCGGCACTTCCGGGTCAAGTCGAAAAGCGCTGCTGTTATCGATTACAACTGCTCCACTATCTACAGCGGAACGGGCATATTCTGTACTCGCTGATCCACCTGCAAAGAGAGCAATGTCTATTCCTTTAAAACTCTCGTGAGTCGTCTCCTGGACCTCTAATTCCTGACCTTGCCAGGTAATGCGTTTCCCTGCAGAACGTTTGGATGCTAATAACCTCAGTTCATTGACCGGAAACTTACGCTCGGCGAGAATTTTTAGAAACTCTTGTCCTACTGCACCTGTGGCTCCAACAATTGCTACATTAGACATTACTTATGTTCCTCCTTACATTTATCTAGGATCGAGACTAGGTAGGGGGTGCCCTACTGAATCAGCAAGGCACCTTGTGTTCTCAAAAGATGATCATTTTGCCGAATAATCCACTAGTACCGGTTGAATTTGTTTTCCAGCATAAGCCATGAGGATTGTATCTGGAATTTTATCCATATGCGCGACTAAAGAATTCGCTTTATCTACTGGATTATCTTGCCCAAAGGGTACTAAGAAAATATTTTTTGTAATGAGTAAGGTTCCAATATTACGAGCATTTAATCCTAGTCCGTCATTACTAGAGATAGCTAATACCAAAGGCCTCTGATTTCGAAGATGGGATTTTGCTGCCATCAGCACCGGGGTATCAATAATGCCGTTGGCAAGTTTTGCTAATGTGTTTCCGGTACAGGGAGCAATTACTACACAATCAAACATCTTCTTGGGTCCAACGGGCTCAGCTTGGGGAATCGATTGAATGATTTCCTTATGAGTGATGTCCCGAAATTGATGTTTCCAATCCTCAGCCTTGCCAAATCGCGTATCCATACTTTCAACAGAATAAGAGATAATTGGTGTTAACTCAGCACCTTCATCAACCAGGCGTTTCATAACTTGGGTAACCTCATGTATTGTACAGTGTGATCCTGTAATAGCAAACCCAATTTTTAACCCAGCAAACTTCATCCCTTTACACCTCCACTTTACAAGTAGTGTTCACTGTGGTCAAGTGACGAAGAATAAGTTGCGGGTAAATATGAGCAAGAATTCGTCCGGCTGTCTTAGGAGCTACAGTGCCTGGCAAGCCAGGAGCTAAGAGCGCTTTTATGCCTAGATTCTGAGCATACTCAAAATCTGTGCCTCCAGGTCTGGACGCCAAATCAACAATGACCGCATCTGGCGTGACCTTTTCTAACATCAGTCGATCCAAGACCTGATGGGGTACAGTGTTAAAGATGATTTCAGCGTGACCAATCTCATCTTTAAGATTTGCAAAATCGACGGCATGTAGTCCCATCTCGACTGCACGTGCTAAATCGGAAGGCTTACGAGCAACACCAGTTACCCGGGCTCCAATTCCTTTTAACATGTGAGCTAGAGTCCAACCACAGCGACCTAAGCCAAGCACAAAACTATTGCTGCCATGAATTGTGATCGTTGTGGCTTCCATTGCCATTTGAATAGCTCCTTCTGCCGAAGGAATCGAATTAAGGATTACGAGCTCATCCAACCTAGAGGTTTCGACCAATTTGATACCTAAATTGTTGGCTTCTGACTTTAAATCTGGTCGCGCAAAGCCGATGACCAGTGGTACCTGTGCTGGAATGGCTTCAAGTACTTTCTTGTTTAAGACAATGGGTGAATCTGAGTATTTTGCTTTGACTACTCCACATTCATCTGTGCCGAACAACGGAAAAAGCAAGACATCCACTTGACCAACAGCCTCTTCCAGAGATGGCGCAAGCGTCATTCCCGAAATGGGAGAAGCCTTTTCGAATCCGACCCCGACTATGTAGGCTCCCTGTTGTTGAAGTTCGGAAATTAAATAGAGTTCCCGATCATCTCCCCCGATAACAGCACAACGAATTCCTTTCAAACCCGCACTCATTTTTTATGCCCCCTTTGAGACAGTGTCCAATTGACTACTATTCATTATATGAGGGTATGCAGGCTGCGGTTACGCTGAAAGTCATCTAATAGAGGAAATTATCCAGTCCTATTACGAGGTCGGTCAGTTCTGCAGATTTGCGTATACTCAGAATAACTCCAGGCATATAGGTCTCTCTGGAGAATGCATCATGCCTAATTGTCAGGGCCTGCCCCAGTCCACCGAATAAAACTTCTTGGTGGGCGATCAAACCAGGTAAACGCACGGAATGAATATGAATCCCTCCAAGGTCAGCACCACGGGCGCCTGGGATTTTTTCGTATTCATTCGGGTGCCCTTGAACCATGGGGGCACGAACCTCTAAGATCCCCTCCGCCGTTTTTAGGGCAGTTCCCGAGGGGGCATCTAATTTTTGATCATGGTGCATTTCGATAATATCAACATTCGGAAAATACTTTGAAGCTTCCCTGGCAAAACGCATCATTAAAATTGCTCCAATAGAAAAATTCGGAGCTAGAAAAGCTCCAACTTTTTCTTTTTCTACAAGAGTACGAATTTCACTGATCTCAGTTTCATCTAACCCGGTGGTTCCAATGACTGGAACCACTCCAGCCATAATTGCAGTCTTAGAATTTTTAAAAACGGACTGGGGATTGGTAAAATCAACTAAAACATCGGCTCTAGAAGAACGCAAAGATTCAAGCTCCAAGGGGCCTGTTATATCGATACCAACTCTGGGGGAACCAACGACAAACCCGACATCCATTCCCAAATGCCGTGTATCTGAAGCTCCTACTAAAAGGAGATCATCTTCTTTCAGTATAGAACGAATCACTTCTTGGCCCATCTTCCCACTTGCTCCAGCAACAAAAACACGAATTTTCTTCAACGAAACCCCTCCTGCGATGCTAAGGCAAAAACCCCGTTGCTTAACGCAATGCGGGGTTAAAGCTTTTCCATACATTTTATTGGGTATCACGTCCTCTGTCAAATTGAATTTTCACCGAATTCTATCGTTTCTATTCTGCAAATCAACGATAATAACCTCAGACCCTACTTTTTTCACGGTTTGCCACGGGATACTCAAGTGTTCACGCTCTCGATCCCCTTTAGAACCCCAAAAACCTGAAAACCCTCCTCGGGAAGTAAGGATGATCGCTTCAACAGATCCATTCAAAGAAATGTCAAGATCTGCATCCCCCACCAATCCCAATTTTGCGCCATCAAAGAGGTTAATGATTTCTTTCCCCGCCAGATCACTTAAAAGCATTGTATCCTCTCCCCTATTCACTTCCGCAAATTCATCCAGGCCTTTAATACAAAGGGTTGCAAAATAGCCAAAAATAAAGAAATAACTGCTAGTGGTTCAACAAAAAACACTGAGGTACTCCACCAATCTTCTGGTATCTTTAAAAAAGAAAACAAGAGTTCCAAAGATAGGTAAATCCCCCCTGCTGTGCCTACCAATTGACTTAAGGCAGCAGCCAGTACGTTTGATGAGGGCTGAGATGACCGCCACATCATCCTATATTTTCGTTCCCGGACAGATATAGAAATCCCAATAACCAGAAGTATAACCCCAAGGGCTTGCATTCTTCACTCCCCCTCATGGGGAGTTTATGAACAGACAAACTTTGTTAGAACAAAAAACAGAAGGATTTTACATCTGCCTTCTGTTAGAGTGTTCCCTATTTAAGTTTAGTCACGAAGTATAATGAATGAAGGTGATCGCTATATGCCCGTAGAACCGAATCCACCTGTTCCTCTCGCAGTTTCTTCAAGCTCAGAGACTTCTTCAAAGACTGCCTTGAAAACTGGCATAAATACCATTTGAGCTATTCTATCTCCAGGATTGATTACTACGTTTTGTTGACCTAGATTTTGCATCAGTACTTGAATTTCCCCTCGATAATCAGAATCGATAACTCCTACCCCATTCGTCAGTCCAATTGCGTACCGACTGGCTAGCCCGCTTCGGGCAAAGACAAGGGCCACAACCTGTGGACCTGGAAGTTCAATAGCAAATCCAGTGGGGATTTTAATATTCTCCCCTGGATTCACGGTTAAGGGCTCATTTAAATCAGCACAAAGGTCAACCCCAGCTGAGGCAGCAGTTGCATAGGTAGGAAGGGACAAGGAATTGTCCCTTACCTTTTTGATTTTTACCTGTATAGAGTTTAACACTAAAAGTCCCCCAAACTCGTTGTTCGATATTCGGTATTCGTGGTTCGATATACGACTGTGGCTCATTTGCTTTATTAATATTAAGACAATAAGTTGAATTTCATAAAGTTGTCATCCTGAACTTCAGCGAAAGATCTTACGGCTTCAGAGAAGATCCTTCACGACCTTCAGGATGACAATTAGGACGCACTTTTCAAATACTGAGTTGATGAGCTTCGGACTATTGTTCAGATATTCGAACCACGATCCTCGAACCACGAACCACGATTACTCCCATCCTGTTTGCTTCAACAAATCGGATAATATCACTTCATGTCCAGCAGGTCCTAGTGTCATAATACTGATTTTATCCTTTTGCCATAGGCGCTGAACCAAGCGCAAAACATCCTCGACAGTTACATTTTCCAGCTTCTCTACCACTTCCTCTGGTGAGAGTACACGATTGTAGGTTAACTCCGTCTTTCCAAGACGACTCATCCGACTGCTTACGGCTTCTAAGCCGAGATATAAGCCACCTTTTATTTGGGCTTTTATTCTAACTAATTCCTCAGAGCTAATTCCTTTTTGCTTAAACTTCAGTAATTCTTCGAGAATACAGGCGATGACTTCTTGAGTATTTTTTGGGCTCGTTCCCGCATAGATGGCGAATAACCCTGTATCCACGTAGGTTGAGTGATAAGAATACACTGAGTAAGCCAATCCACGCTGTTCCCTTATCTCCTGAAATAATCGAGAGCTTAATCCGCCACCCAGAATATTATTAAATATATGCATAGCATAGATATCCTCATCATCCTGACCTAGCCCCGGTACTCCCAAGATGATATGCATCTGTTCTGTATCTTTCTTCTGATTATATTCAATAGTGTGGCCTCTCGGTGTTTCCTCAAGTACTCTTCGCCCTCCTCGCTTAAATGTACCAAAGTGAGGGGAAAGCTTAGCCACAACATCCTCATGGTTTATTTTACCAGCTACAGAGATCACGACATTATCTGGAGCATAATGTTCCGTAAGAAAATGCATAATCTTGTCTCTATTCAGAGATCTTATGCTCTCTTCTGTTCCCAAAATAGGCTTTCCTAGGGGATGATCATTCCAGACATGCTCTGAAAAAACATCATGAATTAACTCATCAGGAGAATCTTCATACATTTTAATTTCTTCTATGACAACGTTCTTTTCTTTTTCAATTTCCTTTTCATCAAAGAGGGAAGAGAAAAACATATCACTCAAGACGTCAATAGCAAGGTCTAGATCTTCATCAAGTATTTTGGCATAGTAACAGGTATATTCTTTAGTGGTAAAGGCATTCAGCTGGCCACCAACCGCTTCTAAGGATTCCGCTAAAGCACGAGCACTTCGATGCTCTGTGCCTTTAAAAAACATGTGCTCAATAAAGTGAGAAATCCCCTCAAACCCTTCACGTTCATCTCGAGACCCGGCTCCTACCCATATTCCTATTGCAGCCGAACGAACGTGGTCAATTTCTTCTGTAATAATCCTAACTCCGTTAGGAAGCAGCGTCTTCTTATACAATTAATTCACTCCCTCTTACTTCCTCCAGTGAAGGGAAATAATCGTCTTCAGGAACGATCTTTCTTGGACTTCATTTTCACTAATTAATGGAACGCTTTTGATCTTTTGTTCCCCCAACCATACTTCGAATCGGCCTAATCGTTCTCCAGCATGAATAGTACTATTGGTTGGCTTCTCCCATTCAATACGAGTTACTAGTTTCTCACGGTTAGCCTTTGCTAGACTTAACTCTAGAGGATCCGACGTAAAGACTTTAACTGGCTTCTTGTCATGAGGGAATTCTGCAATAACCTGTCCAACCTCTGCTAGACGAACAGTCTCCGTGTTCTGGAAGCCCCACTCTAAAAGCTTCTTTGCATCTCCAAACCGATCTGGTGCATTCAGTACAACAACTAACAGCTGCCGTCCTTCCTTCGTAGCGGAAGCAACCAGACATTTTCCTGCCGCTGTCGTGGTCCCTGTTTTTATACCATCTGCATAGGGATAGTTCCAAAGTAATTTATTTGTGTTCCTAACATCCATGAAAACGTCCGGCTCAATAAAGTGAATTTCTGTTTCCTTCTGCCGGGTAATTGATTGAAATTGCGGTATCTGCAAACCATATCGAGCCATTAAAGCGAGATCATAGGCCGTGGAATAATGTTCTTTACGAGGCAGACCATTGGTATTTATGAAATTGGTATTTTCAGCGCCAAGAGCCAAGGCCTTACGATTCATAAATTTGACAAACTGTTCTTCACTTCCTGCAATGTGTTCTGCTATTGCTACACATGCATCATTACCAGAACGAACCAAGGCACCCGTTATAAGTTCATAAAGAGTAATTTTTTCTCCAGGGTCAAGATATATGGTTGATTCTCCAACAGCAGCCGCTTTGTCACTGACGGTAACAACTTCCTCCGGGCGACCAAGCTCAAATCCCAGGATAGCTGTCATTATTTTAGTGGTACTTGCCGGTGGACGACGTTTATGTGCCTGTTTACTAAAAAGAATGTCCCCTGTAGCCACGTCCATCAGAACAGTTGCATCAGCGGTTATTCTCGAGGGACCTGCTACAGTTACTGGCTTATCTACGGCCTTTTTGGCTGGAGCACCATATACAGGGTTTACCAGTAGTAAGCTTACGCTAATAACACTAAGAAGAACGCAGTACCAAGCCTGCGTGCACTTTAGCCTGATCATTTAACCACCTCAACTTTTAATTTGTCATGAGGTAGTATCTCCGCTCTGGTCATATGTTATTAGCTTATCAAGAGGTTGGAAAATATAACCCTCCAAGGTCAGTCGTTCGAGAATAACAGGCAAAGCTTTGACGGTATTAGCTTTAGGATGCATTAATACTATGGCACCGGACTTATTTGGCTTAATTCCAAATCGTATTGCTGGATTAACAATTCGTTTTATAATAATTTCCGGCGTACTGTCTGGTCGCCAATCCACCGTATCTAATGTCCATAGTATAGTCTTGTAACCCAGCTCATCAGCTGCCCGAAGTCCAGGTACACCCTTTTCACCGTAAGGCGGTGCATACAGGTGGGTTTTCTTTCCGATAATTCCCTCAATAATGCTTTCTGTCTTTTTAATTTCTTCTCGGTTTGCCCCTACGGACAGTTGATCAGGATGTGGATGCGAATATCCATGATTTTCGATTTGGTGCCCTCGGTTAAACATTTCCTTTAATAATTCTGGGTTTTTCTTCGCCCAACGCCCGGTAACAAAAAAGGTCACAAACGCCTTTTTCTTATCTAATTCATCTAAGATCGGTGGTATAAATTCTTCGCCCCAATCTACATTGATCGTTAAAGCCATGATTTTCTGATCCGTCTTAATTTGCTCAATGGGCTTGGAAACTGGCGTGTTGGAAGTTGCAACCCAACGTTGCGCTAAAACCCCAGCAAGTAACAGAAAGAAAATCCCGCCAAACGAGAGTATTCGTCGCGAGATTCTTAAGTTAATGAACATATGCGTCCCCCCTTCCTTAACATTTATGCGGAAAGGAGGACTCAAAGACTGATCATTCGTGGTTATTTCATTAAAAATCCTTAAGGTTTTGGAATCGTTGGGTTTTCCTTACGAGGCATAGCTTCTTTACGAGATAAATTCAACCTACCTTGTTTGTCGATGGCAGTTGCTTTAACGGTAATCTCATCTCCAACTTTGACAATGTCTTCTACCTTTTCAACGCGTTCGTGAGCCAGCTGAGAGATATGGACTAACCCTTCCTTACCTGTAAGTCCCAAGACCCCTGGTATAACTTCTACAAAAGCACCAAAGTCCATAACCCTAGTTACTTTACCTTGATAGATTTTACCTACTTCTACTTCTTGAGTTAGGGCTTGAATAATTTTTAAAGCTTTGTCTCCACCCTCACCACCGACAGAAGAAATAAAGACACGACCATCATCCTCAATATCGATTTTGACATCCGTTTCCTCAACAATCTTCTTAATGGTTTTTCCGCCAGGTCCAATAACATCCCTAATTTTATCAGGATGAATCGTTGTGGTGATGATTCTTGGTGCATAGATCGAAAGTTGTGGACGTGGTTTATCCATTACAGCTAGCATCTTATCTAGAATAAAGAGGCGTCCTGCTTTAGCCTGGGTTAAAGCCCTTAATAGAATCTCTCTGGATACACCCGCAATTTTTATATCCATTTGCAAAGCAGTTACCCCTTTGCTGGTTCCTGCCACTTTGAAGTCCATATCCCCAAAGTGATCTTCCATACCCTGGATATCTGTAAGAATAGCAATCTGATCCTCTTCCTTAATGAGACCCATAGCAATGCCTGCTACAGGCGCTGAAATTGGAACTCCAGCATCCATAAGAGAAAGGGTGCTACCGCAAACCGACGCCATGGAACTCGATCCGTTGGATTCTAAGACCTCAGAAACTAAGCGAATGGTGTAAGGGAAGTCGTTTTCGTCCGGAAGCACAGGGAGCAAGGCACGCTCTGCTAAAGCACCATGACCAATTTCTCTTCGTCCGGGCCCTCGCATTGGCCTAGTCTCTCCCACGCTGTAGGGAGGGAAATTGTAATGATGTATATAACGTTTAGATCTCTCTAGGCCTAAACCGTCTAAAATCTGTTCATCTCTGGCAGCACCTAACGTCGCAACCGTCATGACCTGAGTTTGACCACGGGTGAATAAGCCTGTCCCATGGGTACGTGGGAGGATTCCTACTTCGACAGTAATCGGGCGAACTTCATCCACTGCTCGGCCATCCGGTCTGATCTGTTCGTGGGTGATCAATTTTCGTACAATCTGATGCACAATATCTTCTAATACACTTTTGATAATTCTTGTGTCATCCGGAAACTCTGCTTCAAAATGACTCAAAGTATCAGCTTTAACTTCGTCGATGGCACCCTCCCGTGCTTTCTTCTCTTCTACACGGACGGCCTTATCTAATTTTTCATAGGCATAGGCATTCACTGCCTCTACTATCGTTTCCGGGTTACCAGCAATGATCACTTCGAGCTTTTCTTTTGCCAGACCTAACTTCATGGCGTCTTCGCGGTACTCTTCGATAAACTTAGCAATCGTTTTGATTTCCTCATGTCCAAACATGATTGCTTCTAGGATTTTATCCTCTGGCACTTCATGAGCACTAGCTTCTACCATCATCACAGCCTCTTGTGTTCCGGCTACGGTAAGAAGCATTTCACTTTTTGCTGCTTGTTCTATAGTAGGATTAATAATGTATTCATCTTCTATTAGTCCAACGGTGACTGCTGCGATAGGGCCCTCGAAGGGTATGTTTGATATGGTTAATGCTGCTGATGCTGCATTGATAGCGGTTATATCTGTGGCAGAATCTTGATCAACTGACATAACAGTTGCTACTACCTGGACTTCATTACGAAAGCCTTGTGGGAACAACGGACGAATAGGGCGGTCAATCAAACGTGCTGACAGGGTTGCCTTTTCACTTGCTCTTCCTTCACGTTTAATAAATCCGCCTGGTATTTTCCCCGCGGCATACATGCGCTCTTCAAACTCAACCGTCAAGGGAAAGAAATCAATCCCCTCCCTAGCTACAGCACTGCAGGTCGCAAATGCAGTTACAACTGTATCCCCATAGCGGAGAAAAACCGCTCCTCCCGCTTGTTTACCTAGTTTACCAGTTTGGAAAGTCATAGTTCTCCCGCCAACTGAGAGTGACTTTTCAAGTATTTCCTGTTTCACAATGGAACCTCCTTAAATCTATTCAAATCCTTTTTAACTTGTTTCCTCTTCGACATATTCTTATTATTTCCTGCAATTTGCAGAAATAAAACAGAATTAGGAATAATATCTTTAAAAAGCATATGTACAATGCTCGTCCCGTCCCACCTTGCATAAAGGAGAAAGAAGCGGATCACGTAGATCCGCTTCTTTCTCCTTTTGGGATAGATTATTTTCGCAACCCAAGTACACCAATAATATTACGATACCGATCAAAATTAACATTCTTCAGATAGGTTAATAACGCACGTCTAGAACCGACCATTTTTAAAAGTCCACGGCGGGAATGGTGATCTTTCTTATGCGTCTTAAAGTGCTCTGTTAAATAGGTAATTCGCTCAGTGAGAAGCGCAATTTGCACTTCCGGAGACCCAGTATCTCCTTCGTGTTGTGCATGCTTTAAAATAATCTCTTGTTTTCTCTCAGGTGTCATCATTATAGTTTTCCTCCAATTTTTATAATTCCCAACTGCCCAGGTGAACGTTGGAGACTTCGTTTAGCCGAGTCAGCGGGTCCTAATAGTTTCTCAAGTAGTATACATGGTAATTATGGTTTTGTAAAGTTGCACAGTTCTAAGGTACTCTTGGCATTTGAACAATCCTTTTCTAACTGCGCTAAGAGTTCGTTTACCCCATTAAATTTTCGTTCATCACGTAAACGTTCTTCAAGCATTACCGTAATCTCTCTACCGTATAAGTCGCCGTCATAATTAAAGAAATGAACTTCTACCACAGTATCATACATTTCATGAAAGGTTGGTTTCATACCTATGTTCATCATCCCTAAAATGCGCGTGCCATCGATGGAACTCCAAACCGCATAAACCCCTCGCTTCGGAATCAAAAAATCCTCCGAAGTAAGGATATTAGCCGTGGGATAACCCAGTAGACGACCGCGTTCTTCGCCATGGATCACAGTTCCACGCAAGCAAGGAAGTCGACCTAGCAGAGAGCTCGCTAATCGAATATCTCCTTGAAGTAAGGCTTTACGAATGCTGCTAGAGGAAATCACTCTTCCCCCCATTGTCTGAGCCTGAAGTACACTAACTCCGAATCCATGCTGCTGCCCTAAGGCCTGAAGTAACTCAGGGTTCCCCTTACCCTGGGCACCGAATGAATAATTAAAACCCACCACAACATGAATCACTCCAAGGGGTAGGAGAATCTTTTCTACAAAGTGTTCTGGAGAAGTGTTTGCCATCTCCATGGTAAAGGGCAGATGGTAAACATTACGGACCCCAATTTCCTCCATATAAAGCAACCGCTCTTTAGTCGTCGACAATAGCTTTACTCCCCGTTCGGGAAATAATACTTTGAGTGGGTGGGGTTCAAAGATCAAAACGTCAAGCCCCACTCCTAAACGTTTAGCTTGTTCAAGTCCATGCTCAAGCAATCGTCGGTGTCCTATATGCACTCCATCAAAATTTCCTAACGCTAAGATACAAGGCTCCCTCTCTATAGGTAAACTAGTTCGAACTTGCACCGATTTGACCTCCTATTATATAAACTTGACTCAGTAAGCCTTCATATCCCTGTAGCCAAGTATCATCCAAAAACTTTATGTGGGTAAAGACTTTCCTCTCGCCAGACCCCGATGCCGATGAGTTCCTCGTTCTCCATTACCTGAACGAAACGGGAGGCTTCGAGGTTCGAGGTTTGAAGACCGGGTTTCGTTTCGGAGCACGAATTTCTTTCGGTAGGAGGAGTCTCGACTTGTGCTCTCTTAGTCGGTAATCCATGCCGGAAAGCCTTGGCACGTGGTCCAGCTAAAAACACCCGTGGCAGGTCAATGCCAGCGGTTAAGGGCAGCATAAACGAATTGTTACCATTCTGTACAGCTTCATCAATTTCCTCCAGGGTCCAGCTCTCTGCGATCTTAAATGGCCCAGAACGGACTCTTACTAAATAGGACATATGCGCTCCACAATCTAAAGCTTTTCCTAGATCATGACATAAGGTCCGTATATAAGTCCCTTTTGAACATTCAATATCTAAGATTGCCTTGGGCAACTCTCCATCAAACCATTCTTCTAGACTCAATCGATAGATAGAAACTTCACGCGAAGGTCGCTCAATGGATATCCCTTGTCGAGCATATTCATAGAGATGTTTCCCCTCTTTTCGAACGGCGGAGTACATCGGAGGAATTTGAGAGATCTTTCCCATAAAGTTCGGCAAAACACCTTCTAAATCCTTTTGTTTTAGCCGTGGCAAAGTCTCTTGAATCACTTTGCCATAGGAATCCTGAGTATCAGTTGTAACTCCAAAGGTTACTTCGGCTATATAAGCCTTCCCTTGCTCTGTTATATACTCTGCTAAACGTGTTCCCTTGCCTACACATATCGGCAGCACGCCAGTCACTCCAGGGTCAAGGGTTCCGGTATGGCCGACTTTTTTTGTTTTCAAAGCTCTACGTATCCAGACAACGACATCAGAAGAGGTCATTCCCGGCGGTTTGAGGACGTTAATGATTCCTTCCAAGCCTTAACGCCTCCTCAATCGCTGTGATGATCCTTTGTTTCGCCTCTGCTAACGTGCCTCTAAAGGTAAAACCCGCGGCTCGATTATGTCCTCCTCCGCCGAACTGTGCAGCGATTTCATTGACATTAAGCCAGAGGTTAGAACGCAGCCCTCCCTTGATTTCTTGAGGTCCCACTTCTTTCAGCAAGACTGCCACTTCTACGCCAGCAATACTGCGTGCGTGATTAACCAGTCCCTCACTTAATTCTTGCTCTGCACCACTTTTGTGGAAATCCTCAGTGCTTAGGGTCATAAGGGCTAACTGACCTTCAGCGCACATTTCGAGTCCATTTAGAGCATATTGCAGCAACCTAATTTGAGAAAGAGGTTTTTGGTCGAAAATCCTGTGGTGAATGTCTGAGATATTAATACCTTTATCCATTAAGTCAGCCGACAATCGATGAGTTTGCGCTGTAGTATTGCTATATTGAAAGCAACCCGAATCTGTTACAATCGCCGTGTAAAGGTTAGCAGCTATGTCACTATCTATCTCTACTCCGAGACGATTAATCAGAGTCAAAGCCAACTCTCCAACTGCACTTGCTTGGGAATCAACCCAGTTCACTCGGCCAAAGTATTGGTTCGAGATATGATGATCTAAGTTAAGCACCGTACTTAGATCAGTAATATCGGATATCGAAAGATTGACACGACCTAAATCCGTGCAATCCACAAATAACAGGGTTTCTGGTTGTGGAGAGGGGAGTTGCCGTCTAATACGGGACGAACCAGGTAAAAAAACTAAATTACTAGGTACTGGATCGGGGTTATAGAATGACACCTCTTTGCCCATTTTCTCCAATGCCAGACCGATTGCTAACATAGATCCCAAACAGTCTCCATCTGGTGATACATGGGAGAAAAGCGCCACTTTTGGCGCTTTTCTTAGAACTGCGACGAACTCTTCGACAATGTTGTGCTCACTCATGAGAGTCTTCCTTACTTGGTTCATCGGACACCCCAACATCTTTTAGTAACCTAGCAATATGTGCGCCGTGTTGGATGGATGGATCGTATTTGAAAACGATGGACGGTACGTGTCTGAGTCGTACTCGTTTCCCAATTTCGCTTCGTACAAACCCAGCCGCCCGATTTAATGCATCTAAGGATACATTTCCCTCTTCCTCAGTGCCTAGAACGCTGACATACACTTTTGCGTGTGACAAGTCATCCGCAACATCCACACTTGTCAGGGTTACAAATCCAATTCGTGGATCTTTTAGCTCCACTCGAATAAGTTGAGAAATCTCTTCCTTGAGTGTTTCTGCCAACCGATTAGGTCGATGTTTCGACATACCTATACCTCCATGGGCTGATTTACTATAATGTGCGCTTAACTTCTTCCATAACAAAGGCCTCAATGATGTCTGCTTCTTTGACATCATTATACTTTTCGATTCCAATTCCGCATTCATAGCCTTCAGCAACCTCTTTAGCATCATCCTTAAATCGCTTTAGAGATTCCATAATACCTTCATGAATGACAATACTATCACGGATAACTCGCACTTTAGCAGAACGTATGATTTTTCCTTCCATCACCATACATCCGGCAACCGTTCCCGCTTTTGGAACCTTAAAGACTTGACGGACTTCTGCTTTGCCTACCACAACCTCTTTAAAGGAAGGATCTAGCAAACCTGTCATTGCGGCTTTAACATCTTCAATGGCGTCGTAGATAACTCGGTACAGGCGCAAATCCACGCCTTCCAGTTCGGCCGTCGCCTTAGCATTTGCATCTGGTCGGACATTAAAACCTAAAATGATGGCATTTGAAGCTGACGCAAGCATAATGTCGGTTTTGTTGATCGCACCGACTCCACCATGGATTGGGTTGACTCGAACTTCACTTGTCGAAAGCCTTAACAAGGACTGCTTCAAGGCTTCCACTGATCCTTGAACATCAGCTTTAATAATAATGTTCAGTTCTTTGATTTCGCCCTCTTTTATCTTATCAAAAAGATCTTCTAAGCTAACTTTAACCGCAACGCTTTGCTTTGACTCTTCGACTTTTCGGACAGCAATGCGGGCGGAGGTAATCTGGCGAGCTAATTTTTCATCCGCAACTACATAGAAAGGTTCTCCTGCTTCCGGCACTTCAGATAAGCCTTGCACCTCGACGGGCATGGATGGGCCAGCTTTTTTCACCCGGCGGCCTTTTTCGTCCAACATTGCCTTAATTCGACCGTAAGCACAACCGGCGACAGCGACATCCCCAATGTTGAGTGTGCCTTTAGAAACTAGAACGGTCGCAACCGGTCCTTTTCCCTTATCTAATTCTGCCTCAATAACCGTTCCAGCAGCCGGTCGGTTCGGATTTGCTTTATAATCGCGAACCTCAGCAACCAATAAAATCATCTCGAGGAGTTGCTCGATCCCCATATTATTCTTCGCAGATACTGGAACGGCAATGGTATCTCCGCCCCATTCTTCAACAACGAGACCGTACTCGGTCAGTTCCTGTTTTACTTTTTCTGGATTTGAGCCTTCTTTATCTATCTTATTTATAGCCACAATAATCGGAACCTCAGCTGCCTTAGCGTGATTGATGGCCTCAATGGTCTGCGGCATAATTCCATCATCAGCTGCAACGACTAATATGGCGATATCCGTCACTTGTGCCCCACGAGCACGCATCGAAGTGAACGCTTCATGACCGGGTGTATCTAAGAAGGTAATCTTTTGATTATTAATTTCAACTTGGTAAGCCCCAATATGCTGCGTAATTCCTCCTGCTTCTGAATCTGTGACATGAGTTGTACGAATAGCATCTAGAAGAGAGGTTTTTCCGTGGTCAACGTGTCCCATTACGGTAACAACTGGTGGACGGAAAACGAGATCGTTCGGATCATCTTGGATTTCCTCAATAACCGCCAATGATTTCTCGGCCTTTACCTCTACAGTGACACCCATTTCACCGGCAAGAATAGTTGCAGTTTCAACGTCTAACTCCTGATTAATGGTTGCCATAACTCCCAAATTCATAAGCTGTTTAATCAGTTCTCCGGCCTTACGGCTCATTTTTGAGGCTAAATCTTGGACTGATATAGATCCTTGTATCACTATGTGCTTTGGAGTTGTATCTCGCACCTCTTTTTTGGGACGCTTTTGAAAGCGTTTATGAGGTGACCGGATAGCGTTTTCTCGTTCTCTTTCAACTTCGCGCTTCCGTTCATAAGCTTTGTCTTGGGCTTTCTTATTGGCCGGCATCTGCCTTTTAGCTTGCTCTACAATAATTGGTGGTGGTGGTGCACCCCCACCAGCACGTGGAGCTGATCCCGGACGGCCTCCTTGCGGCTGTCCCTGATAGCCTGGACGACCTCCTTGGGGTTGTCCTTGATACCCTGGCCGGCCTCCTTGTGGCTGTCCCTGGTACCCCGGACGTGGCCCCTGAGGCTGTCCTTGATACCCCGGACGTGGTCCCTGAGATTGTCCTTGGTACCCTGGCCGTGGTCCCTGAGATTGTCCTTGGTACCCTGGCCGTGGTCCCTGGGGCTGTCCTTGATACCCTGGCCGTGGTCCTTGTGGCTGCCCTTGGTAACCTGGCCGTGGTCCTTGTGGCTGCCCTTGATACCCTGGCCGTGGTCCTTGTGGCTGCCCCTGGTAGCCTGGCCGTGGACCCTGTGGTTGCCCTTGGTAGCCTGGCCGTGGTCCTTGTGGCTGCCCTTGGTAGCCTGGCCGTGGTCCTTGTGGCTGCCCTTGATACCCTGGTCTGGGTCCCTGTGGCTGCCCTTGATACCCTGGTCTGGGTCCCTGTGGCTGTCCTTGATAGCCTGGCCGTTGACCCTGTGGCTGTCCTTGATAGCCTGGCCGTTGACCCTGTGGCTGCCCTTGATAGCCTTGCCGTGGACCCTGTGGTTGTCCTTGATAGCCTGGTCGAGGTCCCTGTGGCTGCCCTTGATAGCCTGGCCGTGGGCCCTGTGGGCGTCCTTCCGCTCCTGGTCTTGGACCTTGCGGACGTCCTTCTGTGCCCGGACGGGGGCCTTGAGGCTGTCGTTCTATTGCTGAACGGGGTTCTTTCAGCTTACTATCTTGACCCAAATCGGATACTTTTGGTTTTGTTTCCTCAGTATTTTTGTGTTCAGAATGCTCCAAATTTGTCTCCTTTCCTTTGAGTTGGTTTCTTAAACGATCTGCGTCTTTTTGATCGACCGTACTTAAATGATTTTTCACATCTGTTCCCATAGCCACGAGTCTTGTCATCACTTCTTTACTACTAAAATTTAATTCTTTTGCTAATTCATGAACACGAATACTCATTTAACCACCCCCACATAATCGGCTCCCACATTACGCTCCAAGCATCAGCTCCTTGCTAGTAATATAGCTTTAGCAAACCCTTGATCCAAAACAAGCACTGCTGAACGCGGCGAAAGTCCTATAGAACAACCTAGTTCTAACTTTGTACCAGCAATTATGACTGGTAATTTTATATCTTTAGCCCACTGAGAATACTTTTTCTGTGCCCCGTGAGCATCCTCCGCAATAATTAGGAGATATCCTTTTCTTTTTTTGAACATGGCCTCAATTTGAGCATCTCCAGAAGCAATTTTTCCAGCCCGACGAGCAATTCCCACTAAAGATTCGATACGTGTATTCAAGAGGATATTTTTCCCTCCAAATTTGCAAATATTGCCGGATCGACATCAACTCCAAAAGCTTTACGAAAACGATGCTGCTTGACGGCGGCTTGAAAACAGACTGAGTTAGGACAGAGATATGCGCCACGACCATTCCGTTTTCCAGTTGGATCTAGCTCAACAATTCCTTCTGGAGTTCTCACGATTCGCAGCAGCTCTTTTTTAGGCTTCATTTCCTGGCACCCTAAGCACATCCGCATCGGAACTTTTCGTGTCTTCATACCCTCACCCCTTCTTTTTCTTTTTTCTTCCCTTAGAGGGTTCGTTCTTATCTGTCAATAAATTCCCCTCTGCATGAGGAACTTCGCCGATAACAATCTCATTAGTATCACTTTCCAAGGGCTCGAGCTCCTCGGCATAGCCGTCATATGTTTCTTCGTACTTGTACTCGTGATTTTCGGTATGTTGTTGTCCCAGCTCAGCTGAGGAGTCTTGTTCTTGATATTCTAGCACTTCTTGATAGCCATCTTCTTCAGCATACTCATCATATTCCGAGTATTCCTCATATTCCCCATACTCATCGTAACTCTCAAATTCTTCTTGCCCTTGGGGAATTATATTATGCGCAATAGCTTGGGATTCACTTTTTATATCAATCTTCCAACCCGTTAGCTTTGCGGCTAAACGAGCATTTTGTCCTTCCTTTCCAATCGCCAAAGAAAGCTGATAGTCGGGAACGACAACAACGGCAACCTTCTCATTGAGTTTTGGATATACTTGGAGTACTTTTGCTGGCGAAAGGGCATTGGCCACAAATTCATGAGGATCGACGGAGAAGTTGACAATATCTATTTTTTCTCCTTTTAATTCCGTGACTATAGTCTGAACACGCGCTCCTTTAGGTCCAACACATGCTCCAACAGGGTCAACATTTGGATCACGAGAATACACTGCAATTTTAGAACGTGCTCCTGCCTCTCGAGAAACTCCCTTTATTTCAACGATTCCATCATGAATTTCGGGCACTTCAAGTTCAAACAGACGTTTTATTAGCCCTGGATGGGTACGAGACAGCATAATTTGCGGTCCCTTCGTAGTTTTCTTAACCTCTACAACATAGGTTTTAATACGGTCAAAGGATTGGTATCCCTCGCCTGGTATCTGTTCCTGGGCCGGAAGTACGGCTTCTACCTTTCCTAAATCAACTATAACATTTTTTTGTTCATATCGTTGAACAACCCCTGTGACGATATCCCCTTCACGATTGACGAATTCATCGTAAATCATGCCTCGTTCTGCTTCTCTGATACGTTGTACGACGACTTGCTTGGCTGTTTGAGCTGCAATTCGACCGAAATCACGAGGAGTAACTTCGTATTCCACAATGTCTTCTAGTTGGTAATTAGGATCAAGATTACGCGCCTCCACCAAGCTAACCTGAGTTCGAGCATCCTCCACGATATCTACAACGGTTTTGCGGGCATAAACTTTAAACTCACCTGTTAAACGATCAATGAGAACTCGTACATTTTGTAATGATCCGAAATTCTTTTTGTAGGCAGAAATCAATGCTGCCTCAATCGCTTCAAATAAAACTTCTGCAGAAATCCCCCGTCCTTTTTCTAATTCGTGAAGGGCCTCGATGAACTCCATATTCATTTTTCCATTTTCCTCCTTATTCTGTTGTACCTAGATTTAGATATCTAGCTCTAGATGAGCTTTCTTCACTATGCTTCTCGGAATTGCGACGCGTTCATTATTGTATTCTAAAACGATTTCATCGTTGATTAGTCCAACAAGATTTCCTGAAAACTTCTTAAATCCTTGATGTTGAGTCGTTGTGTGTACCGAAACCAAACTTCCCTGAAAACGAACAAAGTCCTCTTCCTTTTTCAGTGGACGTTCAAGTCCAGGAGAAGACACTTCCAGCATATATGCTTGCGGAATAGGGTTTTTCTGGTCAAGCATTTCACTCACTACGTGGCTGACAGCTGAACAGTCATCCATGTCCACACCGCCGTCTTTATCTATGTAAAGGCGCAAATACCAATGTGCACCTTCTCTTACATACTCAACATGAACTAGTTCGAGCCCTTTTTCCTTTACGAGGGGCTCAACGATTGATTCAATTTGTTTTTCAATTGGTTTATTCACAAGAATTCGCTCCTTTAAAACGTAACGTAACGGACTTTACCTAATTCCGCTTTCTCATAGTCTTGCGAAGATGTCTTAAAGTTATACTACGTCACGGTTTTTAAACGAAGACACTGTCACCAACGTGTTAACTCAGCAAAGCGAAGACACGTCGACCCACGGGTTAGCTTATCGCAAAAGACTTTCAGTCATAGGCTCCCTATGCTTTCAGTCTAGTAGGACAAACGAAGGAGCGGGCTAGAACCCACTCCTTACCATCAAGACTACAAATTTCCTTCTATTAATATAGCATATTCATTGGAACTGTGCAACCTACAGTAAGTCTGATCAACAAAGCCATTTATCATTTTCCTTTAAATCTTTCTTCAATATAAAGGATCTAATTCGGGTTATTATCTTTAAAACGACAGCATCTAAAGATGATTCATTCTTTAGATGTGTTGACGGTATCCAGAAACAGAGGACTCTGTTTCGATTCTTCTTCAGATATGAGTAAATAATTTGCGCCTCATCAAGATCCTCAGGGGTTAATCGATTGCCATTGTTTTCCTTTGTCACCAAAAGCTTGTCGCTGAACACCTTAATTAGGTACAATCTCATCTCTATTTCAGACTTTGCCCTATCAACTATTTTTCTATAGAGAAGCTTATTCCCTTTGATCAGAAAGAGCTTAAGACGTGTATCTTCTAAGAATTCAACCACTAAAATAGTCCTATTTTTACTTGAAGATTGAACTAATTGCTGCTTTCCAATAACATGTCGAAGCCCTAGATAATACTCCCGATATTTAGCCGCCTTTTCAAATTCAAGATTCTCGATAGCCGTATCTAACTTATTTGAAAGGTCTTGAACAGTATCCAGACTATTTCCGTTTAAAAGTTGCTGGATTCTCTCAATGTACATCCAATATTCTTCGGGGCTTACGTTTCCTGTACAAACGCCTAAACATTTACCTAATTGCCGGAAAAGGCAGCCATCAACCCTTTTTACTAATCTTGAGCTGGTACATTTGCGTATGGGATAGAAATCTTTCAAATATTGCACAGCCTTCTCTACCTGATTCTGGCTTGTAAAAGGACCATAATAAATTGCATCATCCTCTGTTTTTTCATTTACAGCTATCACTTTGGGGTATGGTTCAGTTGGTATTTTTATATACATATATCGTTTAACATTCTTCATTTGCCGGTTATACCTGGGTTTGATTTCCTTAATAAGTCGACATTCTTCAATTAAGGCATCCAATTCCGTATCCGTAACTTGATAATTAAACGAATGAATATGTTGTATCATTTCTGCGACTTTAGGATCTCGATCCTTTTGGTGATGAAAATATTGAGATACCCTGTTTTTAAGATTTTTAGCCTTACCGACATAAATAATATTTCCTAATGAATCAAGCATCATATAGACACCAGGTTTTTGTGGAAGTTGCTTTAATTTTCCCTTCAAAGTCATGATTCTCCATCGCTAACTATTTGAATACATGTAGTATAACATAAACCCCAAGCAAATGCCTGCCCGGCGTGTCAGGGGGACGGTCCTTTTGACACACTCACAGCTAAATAATAAAAGGAATGAATCGTTTTGTTGTTCTCATATACTCCCGATACTGGTTACCAAATTCAAAAAGCATATCCTTTTCCTCTTTCTTGGCAAGGCGTAGGTACATGGTGATCATTACTGGATACAGTAGGAGCATTGGTAAGGTTGCCCATTCTGCCATCATTCCAAAAGATAGCAGCAGTAAACCAGTATATTGAGGATGACGGATGTATCTATAGACCCCTGTCTTTACTAGTGAACCTGTTCCGGTTTCTTTTGACCAGTATTTCTTATGGATGTTATACCAACCGTTTAGGATCAAGAATAGCGCAACGACAGCACATATGATGTTGATATACATTCCCCAGTAACCGATTGAAGAAACCAGTGTATGCCCCCATAGAATCCCTACTGGAAGGTTCTTTCCTATAATCCAGGAAATAACCCACATGCTAAAAGGAATTCCATGCATCTCGATTGCAAAGGCAAGCAAAAAAGCAAAATACGTTCCTGCAGGTTTTTTGTCCATCTTTCTATAAAAAGGGATAAACAAGAGCACTACACTGTACAGTACGATAAAAAACATTACCCCAAACCAATTGTAATAATGACTTTCTAAGGTTTCCATAGATCAATACCTCCCTCTAGATTGGGTACAAGAAATGGAAAACAGCCTCATTTCGTAACCCTATGCTATTACTATAGCAAGGCATACTTAACTGAGGCTGTTTTTAATCTTAAATTCACCTTAAATCTTAGGAATGGTAATGCAGAACTCACACCCACGGTTTTCATCGGTTTTAAGACTGATATTGCCACCGTGGGCCGTAATTATTTTTTCAACGATAGCCAGTCCTAAGCCAGTACCGCCAGTTTGTGAATTTCTCGCACTATCTGCTCTGACAAAGGGAAAGAAAATATCTTTGACAATTTCTGTTGGTATTCCGATTCCATTGTCCTTGAAGAAAAGAACGATTTTATCAGTCTGTTCTATTAAGCTGATCCTAACTCTTGTGCCTTGTGGATTATATTGTACGGTATTGGCAACAAGATTTTGGAACACTCTATCCATTTGGACCGTATCAATCATTGTGAAAATTTCTGCTTCCGGAATATTAAAATCATAGGTAAAGCCTGCTCTGTCAAAGATTGGAATCACCATTCCAATCTCCTCCCTGATGTATTCGCAGACGTCTAACTTGATCCTGTTTAGTTTGAATTCTGAACTCTCTATTTTGGATAATTCGAATAAATCCGTGATAAGATTGTTTGCCCGGACACTATTTTCATAAATGATTTTTGTATAGGAATTCCTCTCTTCATTGGATAAATCTTGTTTATTTCGGCAGAGTTCTGCATACCCCATAATGCTTGCCAACGGATTCTTTAGATCATGGGAAATATCAAGGACCATTTTTTTGCGATTCTCCTCCGACTGTCTTCGAAGGGATATCTCCTCTTCAATTTGCTGGGCCATGGCATTAAATGTATCCTCTAATTCTCCAAACTCGTTTTTTAGATTAAGATCAACCCTCGCCGAATAGTCCCCATTTCTTAGACTTTGTGCACTGTTGCATAGTTTTCTTAAGGGGTTCACTATACCGATGGATGTTATTTTGGAATAAATTATGGTACATATCCCCAGCGACAGTAAATAAAAGATAATAACCGCTATCAGAAAACCGACAACATTCTGTGTATCCACCGAAGAGAAGTCTTTATTATGTACTATAGCGAAATCAATTCTAATAGAAGTTGGAAAGGTTACTATTAGCCAGAATCGTTCTTTAGGATTGTATTCAATAGAATAGCTGTAGGGAATTCCAATACTTTTACTCATTATCAAAAAATCTGTAAACTCTGCTGCTGTTAGCTTATCCTTCGTGAAGGTGTTAAGCCCTTCCGAAAATACAACGTCATGATTTGAGCCAATGACTTGCACACCGCCACCATTGTCAAGAACTGACTGTATGTCAATGCTTTTATAATCATCTCTCATCAGGGTTTTCGCAGAATAATTGTTTTTTACAAGGGTCTTTGAAATCACATCATTGGCAAAGTCTAAAAGCAGAAAGGCTACGATGGCTATCATGGTCGAGATAATAAACATGAGTATATAGTTTATCAAAAATCTATTTACAATTTTCATGAGAGTATCTCGCCTTGTTTATGAAACTTATATCCTATACCTCTAATAGTTTTTATATAACGGGGATTCTTTGGATCAGCCTCTATCTTATTTCTGATATGACTGATATGAACCATTATGGTGTTATCATCGAAAAAAACGTCCTCATCCCACACAGCCCTGTATAGCTGCTTTTTGGTAAATACCCTTTCAGGGTTCTCCATGAAATACTTCAACAACAAATATTCCTTCGCATTTAATTCTATAAGCGCTGCATCTTTATAAACACAGCAGGCATCTTTATATAAGCATAAACCTGCATATTCTATCTTATTGCCAGTTGGTGGTTTCTGATTGGAGTATTCCAGGTTTCTTCTTAGCTGAGCATTAACTCTCGCTAGCAGCTCGGCCATACTAAACGGCTTAACAAGGTAGTCATCTGCACCGATACCAAGCCCTAAAATTTTGTCCATTTCATCCCCTCTAGCTGTGAGAAAAATAACAGGGATGTTGCTTGTTTGTCGAATCTTTCGAAGCAGATTAAAGCCATCCAGTCTCGGCATCATTACGTCAAGGACAGCCAGGTCTATTGCTTTATTCTGCATCTCCTCCATGGCCTCTAATCCATCCTTTGCAGTAAAGACAGAGTACCCTTCCTGCTCAAGCTGGAGCTTTAATAGGTTTCTTATATCCTTTTCATCCTCAGCGACTAATACGTTCAGAAAAACACCCCCTCAGGAAGCCCTAGCTTTACGTGGCATTACATCACACCACTCATTTTTTAGTATATATTACCATAGGAGTGCTGGAAACGTAATTCCTAAACTTTAAAGTTATTCCTTCTATAATTATTTACTCAACAAAAAAGAAGGCCGATGAATCGATCTATAAATCGTCAATCGGCCTTTTGTCGATTAGAAACGCGCAATCGCTCCGGGGGACAATTATCTATCCCCTTTGCTTCCCTATTTAACCCAAAGATTCATGTCTTCAAAGGACCCTGCGATATGGCAATTGTTTATCAATCGTCCTTGAAATCTGTAACCAAGTCTATGAAATACTTTATTCATTCCGAAGGACTGGGCACGTGCTAGTGTGTATATGTTGAAAGAGCCGCGCTTTTGAATTTCCTGTTCTAAAAAAAACAGTAAGCTTTCCGTAAGGGAATTTCCCCTATGTTCTTCTATGGTTGCACAATCTGTCATTTCACAACGGTTAAAGTTTAAATCAGGGTAAGCCGCTGAAACAGCGATCAGCTTCTCTTCTGAAAATATTCCGGCGAAAATATTCCCATTCTGTATTAAAGAGGTAATATACTGAGAGTCCATAGGGGTGGGATAACTTATGAAAACCTCTTTCAATACTTGTGATATTTGCCGGGCGAAAGATTCATTTAAGAGTTTTAATTCCATTCCTTGAGGTAAAACAGGTGGGCGTCTGATGGGTTCTGTCCGAATGGAATGAATAATGTCATTCTCAGCTTGTAACTTGTCAGAATACGCCCTTTTCCTACTGACATAATAGGCGATGCTAACTGAAAATTCCTTATCATAACCACGGAAAATGTTACCTTCAGTACAAAATCCACCTTGAATAAATTCAGGAACATCCGCGGGTAATGCCCAAAGCCAAATTTTTTCCAATCTGTTTTTGATTGCTAAATCGATAAGCTGAGCGCTGAACAGCGATGGCTTAATCCCTTGCGTATAGCCATTGATAATTAGGCGTTTATTCTTCTGGTCTACCGTGATGTGGCTTGAGAAATCGCCAAGGTTCCAAGTATTAAGCATTTGCTTTACCACCATAATTACTGGAAACTTTTTTTCTTCTCTCCAGTCGCATGTTCTCTTGGGGTATAAGGCTAATCCGTTCACCTTTCAGCAATTTAGCCAGACCTGTCTGCCGGGTCTTGGAGTTGGTACAGACCTCTGAACAACTCTTACAACGGCTTGCATTATTTTCTGGCTCCTGATAAGCGGTGATTACACCTTCATAATTACGCAAGATAACTTTGTCGTTTGATTGTAAAATCATATAGTTAGGTTGGAGGGGAATCTTACCACCACCTCCTGGGGCATCTACTACAAAGGTGGGAACGGCAAAACCAGAGGTGTGTCCCCTGAGCATCTCTATAATTTCTAGACCCGTACTGACAGATGTCCTAAAATGCTCAATCCCCGTGGATAAGTCACATTGATACAAGTAGTAGGGTCTTACCCGACATCTTACAAGATCATGAACCAGTTTTTTCATAACCACAGAACAATCGTTGATTCCTTTAAGTAAAACCGATTGGTTTCCGAGGGGGATTCCTGCATTGGCTAGTTTATTTAGAGCACTGCGAGCTTCAATGGTAAGCTCTTGAGGATGATTAAAGTGGGTATTAATCCAAATTGGATGGTATTTTTGTAATACCTCAATAAGGTGATCCGTAATGCGCATGGGAAGAACAACTGGGGTTCTTGTACCGATCCGGATAATCTCAACGTGGGGAATCGAACGCAGATTGGATAGGATATAATCCAAGCGATCATCAGAAAGGGTTAATGGATCTCCCCCTGAGATCAGTACATCCCGTATCTGTGGGTTGGCACGGATATATTCTAAAGCAGCTTTAAAACGGTTCAAAGGTAAGGCTTGGTCTGTCTGTCCAGCCATTCTTCTTCTGGTGCAGTGTCGGCAATACATTGAGCATTGATCGGTTACTAGAAGCAGCACACGGTCAGGATAGCGGTGTGTCAGTCCACGTACGGGTGAATCAGCCTCTTCATGTAAGGGATCTTCTAAATCGCATGAGGATTTACTCAATTCGTGAATTGAAGGTACTGCTTGTTTTCTAATAGGGCACTCCGAATCCTGAGGATCCATTAAGGAAAAATAGTAGGGTGTAATTGCCATGCGAAAATTTTCCAGGCAACGCTTAATTTGATCGGCTTCCTCTGCAGGAAGAGACATAGCTTTGATTAATCCCTCGTGGCTCGTGATTCTATTAGACATTTGCCAATGCCAATCATTCCATTCCTCGTCACTGATATGTGACCATAACTTCCTTCGTTGCTCGTTCATTGGTTCAACCTCCTCGTTTTTTCAAGTGTTATTTACTCGTTTTATATATCTGCGCAAGTCTAGTTCAAAAAGAATAAACCATAACGCTAAGGGAATAGTGCACAACTAACAACCTCGCGTATAATATTAAGTTGTCTGTTAGCAAATGTCAACCCCATTGATTGGTTATATCTACCTATTCGCCATGTAATAGCATGTTCTTGACAAAAGCATCAATAATTACTTAAGGAATTCTATTTTTTTCTGTTTTGGTCGTTGCTGTAAATGGACAGGATAAATTGACCATAAGATATAAAACATGGTATACTTTATAGGTGACAACTTAATATATACTGTTAAGTTGTTTGATAAACCCATTCCTGGAGGTGGTTTGATTGTCTATACCATGAGAGGAAAGTAATTATATGCTATAAATCTCGGCAGATTTAGAGGAGGTAGAAAGAACAATGAAAAAGTTTAATGTGCTTATCCTTGTTACTCTAATCTTATTGATAGCAACTGGCTGTGGTGCATCAAAGAGTGATTCTGAACCATCAACAACCTTAGATAGGATTAAATCCGATGGAAAATTAAGCTATGCCATGAGCGGGCAATACCCACCCTTCAACTTTTTTAACGAGCAGAATGAACTTACTGGATTTGACGTAGAAATAGGCCATGAAATTGCCAAACGAATAAACGTGAACCCAGCACCCATTGCAACTGAATGGGATGGGCTGATTGCAGGGTTAACTACCGGCAAATTTGATATGATCTTAGGAAGCATGGCGATTACAGAAGAACGCTTGGAAAAGGTCAACTTCAGCACCCCCTATTACCGTTCGGGAGCCCAAGTTATTGTGCCTTCTGACTCAAGTATCAGCGGAGGAGCAGATCTTAAAGGTAAAACGGTTGGGGTAGTTCTAGGTACAACATTTGAAACAAAAGCAAGAGATTTGGGGGCAACTGTGAAGACCTATAAAGGTGACCCCGATGCTTTTAATGATATGGCCAACGCAAGGTTGGATGCCGTTATTACTGATAAAATTGTCGGTCTAAATGCTATCAAACAAAACGATTACCCCTTTAAACTGGTAGGTGATTTACTATATACAGAAAAGATGGGGATCGCGATTCGCAAAGATAGTCCTGAATTGTTAGAAGCTGTGAACAGTGCTTTGGCTGAAATGATGGATGACGGATCCTATAAAAAAATTAGTGAAAAATATTTCAGCGCGGATATCCGTTAAGCCGTAAGTAAGTTGCAAAGGGGTACTGCTCTGATCAGACTGGAGGTAACTTGCTTTGAATCTTGACTTTAGTATTATCCTTAAATATCTGCCTTTTTTGTTACAGGGGGCAGGTTTGACCATAGAACTCGCAGTACTGGGAATTGCTTTTGGTATTTTAATCGGTCTGCTAGCGGCTCTCCTAAAGATATCTCATACTCCTCTAAGGTATATTGCGCATTTTTACATTTGGCTGATTCGGGGAACCCCTTTGCTTGTACAGCTATTTCTCATCTATTTTGGTTTACCGCAACTTGGTATCACCTTGGACGCCTTTACTTCTTCAGTACTGGGACTGGGAATAAACAGCGGAGCGTATCTGGCCGAGGTTTTTAGGGGGGGGATTGAAGCAGTCCCAAAAGGGCAAACCGAAGCATCGTTATCTCTTGGCATGGGGAAATTCTTGACCATGCGTCGAATTATATTTCCACAAGCTTTGCGGATATCAATTCCGTCCTTAGGCAATCAGTTTATTATTACTCTAAAGGATTCTTCTCTTTGTTCCGTAATCACAATGTCGGAACTCCTTCAAACCTCCCAACGCTTTGCCAGTGTGACCTTTGGTTCTCTGGAATTCTACACTACTGCAGCAGCGCTCTATTTGCTAATGACCACTGTCATATCCGCTCTTTTACGCAGTCTTGAATGGCGACTATCTAAAGAAAATAGGACAAGGGGGTGTTAATCATGCAATTAGAATTAGATTACATTCCGAAAAAGTCAATGATCGGTGTCCATGGACTAATTAAAGACTTTGGCAAAACACGAGTTATTGATGGTATCAATGCCACAGTGTCTGCAGGCGAAGTTGTCGTGCTTATTGGGGCTAGTGGTTCCGGAAAAAGTACGTTTCTGCGCTGTTTGAATGGATTAGAGACGCTGACAGCAGGAGAAATCCTGATAGATAATGTACCACTTGAAAGGAAATCAAGCAGTCTCAAGCAGATTCGTCGTCAGGTGGGAATGGTATTCCAACAGTTCAATCTCTTCCCTCACCTGACAGTTTTGGAGAATATTATTGAGGCTCCCGTTCATGTTCTTAAACAGGATAAGAAGGATGCCATGGAAATAGCCCGTGAGCTGCTCTCAAAGGTTGGCCTCTACGATAAACAAAACTGCTACCCGGGAACTCTATCTGGAGGACAGGGTCAGAGAGTGGCAATAGCAAGGGCCTTAGCAATGCATCCAAAAATAATGCTCTTTGATGAGCCCACATCAGCTCTTGATCCTGAGCTGGTCGGGGAAGTTCTCACTGTAATGAAACAGTTGGCTGAAGATGGTATGACCATGGTAGTAGTAACCCATGAAATGAGTTTTGCTAGGGAAGTTGCAGACAGGGTACTCTTCTTAGACCAAGGTCGAATTGTCGAAGAAGGTTCTCCTATTCAGATTTTTAGTAACCCTCGGGAAAAAAGGACCAAAGCATTCCTAAGCAGGTTAAGTCATTGATTGACTTGACCTGCTAATTTTTCAACTGATATGTATGCTAAAAAGCATCGGCAGTCTTTAGCCGATGCTTTTTTATGGATATGCGTTTGCTATTCAAGCAATTGCTGTTTGTAGGAACCATACTTTTCTTTTTCTTTACTTCTTTACTAATGGAATGGGATCTGTTGAGACCTCATCCAAATTATCTTCCCAAAGATACTTTTTCGTTTCTGATACTATGACCCCGCTTAAGAGGAGCAGAGCGATAAGGTTCGGTATGGCCATCATTGCATTCATGGCATCTGCCATATCCCAAACGAGTTGAAGGGTCATTATAGAGCCGAAGAATACAGCGATTACCCACAGAACGCGGTAGGGGACTATGGCTACTTTTCCAAATAAGTATTCAATTGCTCTTTCACCATAATAGGACCATCCAAGGATCGTCGAAAATACAAAGGTTAACAGTCCAACAGTAAGAACAATTGGACCAACGACAGGAATCTGAGCAAAGGCCATGTTAGTCAGAGCAGCTCCTTTTAGTCCTTCAGCTGCTGCAGGGTTGCTCATTATGCTGCTTACTACGACAATACCTGTCATTGCGCAAACCACAACAGTATCCCAGAAGGTTCCGCTGGCAGAGACTAACGCTTGGCGAACAGGGTTTCTTGTTTGGGCCGCTGCTGCCACGATAGGAGCAGATCCTAAGCCAGACTCATTAGAGAACAAACCGCGGGCTATACCATAGCGAGCAGCCATCATAATAGAAGCTCCGATGAAACCACCGCCGGCAGCTTGAGGGGTGAAGGCAGATTTAAAGATTAGGCTGATGGCAGGCAGTACATAGGAAGAATTAAGAACTAAAATAACAATGCAACCAAGCACATAAAAGAATGCCATAAAAGGTACAAGTTTCTCACACACGCGAGCAATGGACTTTACACCACCGAGAATGACAATACCGGTAAGTAAGGCCATAAAACCACCAGTAATATAAGGAGAGATATGAAACGTCTCATTAACCATCCCTGAAATTGAATTAGCTTGGACCGTATTGCCAATCCCAAACGCGGCAATAGCCGTAAAAATACAGAATAAGACCGCTAGCCACTTTTGGCCAAGACCGTTCTCAAGTGCATACATGGGGCCGCCAAGCATTGTCCCATCAGAGGTCTTGACCCTATATTTAACAGATAATAGCGCCTCAGAATACTTGGTTGAGATCCCGAATACCCCCGTTAGCCAGCACCAAAGCACAGCACCAGGCCCCCCCAGGGCAACTGCAGTAGAGACACCAATGATATTACCAGTACCTATCGTAGCTGCTAATGCCGTTGTGAGGGCACCAAATTGACTTACATCTCCCTCAGCAGATTCATCCTTAGTTAGAGATAGTTTAATGGCTTTGAAAATGTACCTTTGGATGAAACGAGTCCGAAAGGTTAGAAATAAGTGCGTTCCAAAAAGTAAAATCAGCATCGGGGGTCCCCAGAGATAGTCGTTTAACCAGATAATAAGATCGTGAAATGCTTGCATGTCTTTTTCCTCCTCCTTAACTTTCCTTCTCTAATCCCTCTGTGTGTAGTTTATTAGTACTACATCTTTTATATAAAAAAAGAGCCAAATCTTAGCGATTTGACTCTGGATTGCATTGGTAATATAAGCCTAAAAAAGATCACTCTAAAAAGTGCCCTTTTATTAAACCTATAATACTCTGTCCTTTTGCCTGAGAGATTAGCAATGCATCGTTGCGTTGCCCCTTCGGCGCCCATCATTTGGGTCTCTCCAGAGTCCTGTCCATTTACGGTCCTACTTGAATTCAAGCGCCTGAAAGTACAACCTCTTCGGCAGGCCATAGCCACTCTCCCGTAAATTTCATCCAGCTGTATTTAGTTAAGAATAATTTAGTTAAGAATAATTTAGTTAAGAATAATTTAATTAATATTATAGTTTTTTGTAATGCATTATTCAAGAAAAATTTTTGAATTAAAAACGTGGAGGTCATTTCCTCTTGGTTGGAAAAGACCTCCACTACTTCTCTACTCTCTTGAAACCGAGATGTCGACGTCCTTAATACTAACAAAGTAACGCTTTATCAATGATTTCCTTTACCTGTTGAGCCAGGTCTGCAACCTGCACCAGGTGTGTTTCACCGGTTTTACGCTCTCTTAGTTCAACTTGACCATTGGCTAAGGTTTTACTTCCTAAGGTCACTCTTAGAGGATATCCAACCAAATCTGCATCCTTGAATTTTACACCCGCACGTTCATCTCGATCGTCAAGAACCACTTCCACTCCGAGGTTCTTTAGCTCCTGATAGAGTTTATCAGCGGTCTCTACGACTAAGGCATCTTTTGTGCTTGCAGTTACGATGATACAATGGTATGGAGCAATCGGCATAGGCCAGATAATTCCATTGTCATCATGGTTCTGTTCGATGGCAGCGGCAATTGTTCTGCTTACCCCAACACCATAACAACCCATTACACAACTCTTCTCGACTCCGTTTTCATCTAGATAGTTCGCTCCCAGTGCTTTACTGTATTTTGTTCCAAGTTTGAAAACTTGACCTACTTCAATTCCTCTTGCTTCTTTAAGGGGGGCCCCACATTTTAGACATTCTTCACCGGGTTCAACCATCCTTAAATCGTGGACCTGATCAATTCTGAAATCTTGACCAGGAATAGCATCAACATAGTGATGCTCCGCCTTGTTTGCTCCGCATACAGCCCTTTTCATAAGAGGAACCTCTGCATCAGCGATAACCATAAGCCCCTCAGGCACCCCTACTGGTCCCACAGACCCTGGTCCACATCCAAGAATGTTTTCGACTAACTCGGGAGCAGCGAGTTGGAGAGATATAAATCCACCTAAAGCATTGTTCAATTTTATCTCATTCAAGGTACGGTCACCACGTATCAAGACTAAAAAGGTCTTTTCATCTCCTTGATATAGCAATGACTTAACTAGGGAGCTTTTTGGTACAGCCAAAAACTTACTGAGGTCGTCAATGCTCTTAACTCCTGGAGTCGGCACTAAGGCTCGCTGTCCTTCAGGAGCTGTGTCTTCGGTCGCTTGGGGACGACACTCGGATTTTTCCATATTTGCAGCATAATCGCAACCTGAGCAATAAACTACCGAATTTTCCCCAGAATCCGCCAGCACCATAAACTCATGTGATCCACCCGTACCTCCAATGGCACCCGGATCCGCCTCGACAGGACGATAGGTTAAACCACAGCGAGAAAAAATTCGACAGTAGGCATCGTACATTTTTACATAATTCTCATGAAGGCCTGCCTCATCACGATCAAAGGAATACAGATCTTTCATAACGAATTCCCGTCCCCGCATTAATCCAAAGCGTGGACGTCGCTCGTCCCGATATTTGTTTTGAATTTGATAAAGAAGTACGGGCAGCTGTTTATAAGATCGTATCTCACCCCGAACAAGGTCAGTGATGATTTCTTCATGGGTGGGACCGAGGCAGAACTCTCGATTATGGCGATCTTTTAGGCGAAATAACTCTGCGCCGTATACATCCCAGCGACCACTCTCTTTCCATAATTCTGCTGGCTGCATAATTGGCATCAGAACTTCTTGTCCGCCTTTAGCATCCATCTCTTCACGAACAATGGACTCGATCTTTCTTAAGACTCTCAACCCCAGTGGCAAATAGGTATATAGACCAGATGCAGATTTGCGAATTAATCCTGCCCGAAGCATCAGTTTATGGCTGATGATTTCAGCTTCTGCCGGAACCTCACGGAGTGTAGGATTTAATAGTTGGCTGACGCGCATGATGTCCATTCCTTTCATTATTTTATCATTCATTTTGCTTCCTATCCCAATGGATTTAAACTAAAGTTTCTGATGTCCCCGGACATACTCCTCAATTTCTTGGAGCAAGGCCGCTAACAATTCTTCTTCCGGAAGACGGGCTACAATCTCTCCTTTGCGAAATAAAAGCCCCATACCTTTACCGCCGGCGATCCCGTAATCAGCTTCACGGGCCTCTCCAGGTCCATTAACTACGCAACCCATAACTGCAACTTTTAAGGGCTTGTCCAGTGGCGGAAGTTGTGATAACCTTTCCTCAACTTTTTCAGCTAGGTCTGCTAAGTCAACCTGTGTTCGGCCACAAGTGGGACAGCTGATTAATTCCACACTGCGTTGTCGCAAGCCGAGGACATGTAGGATCTCTAAAGCCACTGGAATTTCCCGTACAGGGTCTCCAGTGAGTGATACTCGAATCGTATCCCCAATTCCTTCTGCAAGCAGGGTCCCAATTCCTATGGCTGATTTTACTACACCTGAGCGAATTGTTCCTGCTTCGGTTACCCCAAGATGTAAGGGATAATCGATAACTTCATGGATCTTGCGATAGGCTTCAAGCATCAGGGGAACAGAAGAGGCTTTAAGGGAAACTTTAAGTTTATCATAACCTTCCTCTTCAAGTAAACGGATATGTCCTAAAGCACTTTCAACCATACCAGCTGCCGTGGGGCCTCCGTACTTTTCAAGAAGTTCTTTTTCCAGCGACCCTGCGTTCACTCCGATACGAATCGGAATCTGTCGTTCCCTAACAGCACGCACGACCTCCTGAACTTTCCAACGCGCCCCAATATTCCCTGGATTTAATCTTAATCCATGGATCCCTTGTTCAACCGCCTGTAAGGCCAAACGGTAATCAAAGTGAATATCAGCAATGACCGGTAAGGGACTTAGTGCAGATATTTCTTTTAGAGCTTTCGCTGCCTCTCCGTCCAAAACAGCAAGGCGCACAATTTCACACCCGGCTTCAGCTAAGTTATGAATCTGAGCTAACGTGCTTTTAATATCACGGGTATCCGTATTGGTCATTGATTGAATAACAATAGGGGTTCCGCCACCCACTGTCACCGACCCAACCTGTACTGGTTGGGTCCTCTTTCTCTGTATCATAACTTTATCCCCCTGTTACTACCCGGCTTTAACAAACAAGCGCAAGACATCTTTGTAAGTTACGGCGAGCATTAAACCCATAAGCAAAACAAAGCCAACTAAGTGAATCATGTTTTCCTTTTCCGGGTTCAGTGGTTTTCCTCTTAAGCCTTCAATCAAAAGGAAGACTAACCTGCTTCCGTCTAAGGCAGGTATGGGGAATAAGTTAATAAGTCCCAGTTGGATGCTTAAGACGCCTGTTAAACCCAATAAGTTTGAAAATCCTTCTTTAGCACCTTCTCCAATGACCTGAGCAATCATGACCGGACCACCTACGTCTGCCGGAATCTTCCCAGTGACCATTTGTGTTAATGTCACTATAATTAGCTTTGTGAAGTCCACTGATCGTTCAATTCCTACACGGGTCGCCTCAAAAATCGAGGCATGTACATAAGTGACTTCCGGCGCAATCCCGATCATTCCATACCCAGTTTGAGGATCTTTTTCTGTCTTAACAGACACAGTTTGACGTTGCTGTTGGCTTCCTCGTTCGATTGTTAAGCTTAACACTTGTTCCGGTTTGGAATGAATAACTTCCGTCAAACGAATCCAATCCTCTGTCGTTTCTTGGTTGACTGCAATGATTCTATCTCCTGGTTGAATCCCTGAAGCAGCTGCTGGTTTTCCCTGAACCAGTGAGCCGACGGTATTGCTGCTCCCTTGTGATGGAATCCCAAGATAAGCAAAAACACTTACAAACATGATTATCGCCAAAACGAAGTTCATAATTGGCCCAGCCGCAATAACAGCCATACGCTGCCAGACAGGCTTATTCATAAAACTTCTCGCATCATTTTTCGAGGCTATAACCGCCTGACCTTTTTCGTTGATTTCTGCATCCATCCCATGAAGTTTAACGAACCCACCTAGGGGAACAATGCGCAGAGCATAAAGTGTTTCTTTCCCTTGATAACCCACAATTTTCGGACCGAAACCAAAACTGAACTCAATGACCTTGACTCCAATCCACTTGGCTACAATATAGTGTCCGAATTCATGAATCATTACCATACTTCCAAAAACAAAAACGATGGCGAGTGTCGTTAACACTTTTACCCCCCCTTTTCGATGTTCGATGTTCGTGGTTCGTGGTTCGAACATCATTAACTAATTTCGAGATATCAAGTAATACGTTCCATTTTCGTGGTCCTTCAAATAACGAAAAGTGTACATGATCTATCGGATATCAAAGGCTGACTAGGAGTACTATATTATCTCTGTATTGATTTCATACTTCAAGCTTCATGCTTTATAGTCCTGCTAAGACTCGAACCTCGTACCTCGTGCATCGAACTTCGCAATAAGTTCTTCCGCCCTACGACGAGCCCAAGTGTCTGCATCGAGTATGCTTCCCAAATCCATATTATCTAAAACATTGTGCTCCGTACAAACCTTTCGTACTATGTCTAGTATTCCCAGATAAGATACTTTCTTCTGAAGGAAGGCTGATACAGCAACTTCATTTGCAGCATTCATAACAGCCGGCAAAGTCCCCCCTTGTCGTCCGACCTGATAAGCCATCGCTAAGGCGGGAAAAGCTTCGAGATCAGGTTCATGGAAGGATAAGGTTTTTCCGCGCAAGTCAAGGCGTTCAAATGGATTCTTCCAACGGGTTGGATAACTTAAGGCATACTGGATTGGCAGCCTCATATCGGGCCTGCCTAACTGAGCCAGCACTGAACCATCATAATACTGAACCATAGAATGGATCACACTCTGAGGATGAATCAAAACCTCTATCCCGTCATAGTCCATGTCAAACAAATGATGTGCCTCGATTACCTCGAGACCCTTATTCATCATTGTTGAGGAATCGATGGTGATTTTTGCCCCCATTTCCCAGTTGGGATGGCAGAGAGCCTTCTCTAAGGTGACTGCCGCTAACTTCTCCTTAGTCCAGCCAAAAAAGGGTCCTCCTGATGCTGTCAGAATAATCTTTTCCATAGTTCTTGAGTCTTCTTCGAGACATTGAAAGATTGCTGAGTGTTCACTATCGACTGGCAGGATCTTGCATTTCTTTTTCTTAGCCAATGACATAACTAAATCTCCGCCAGCTACTAAGGTTTCTTTATTCGCAAGTGCAATTGTTTTGCCTGCCTCTATTGCTGCAAGGGTAGGCTCTAGGCCAATACGTCCGGAAAGGGCTGTAACGACTGTATCTGCTTGGGGAGCCGTGACAGCTTTGATCATACCATCCATGCCTTGATCAACTTTAATCGGCAAATCCCTCAATCGACCGCGTAGTTCAAGAGCCGCTTTTTCGTCCATCATTACAACCAGGGACGGGATAAATAGACGAGCTTGCTCTTCCATTAAGTTTACATTTTTATCTGCTGCTAGAGCATGTATCCTAAGGTTCCCTTCGGCGTGACGAACGACATCTAGAGTTTGTCGTCCAATAGATCCTGTTGATCCTAATAGAGTTAGCGTTTTCAACGCGAATCATCTCTCCCTGCTCTACAAGCTTGTTATAGTTGTCATTTTAATGGTTACTCTTTAGGAGGTCCAAAAATACTGACTCTTCGCACTGCTTCATAACATATCACAATAGCAGGTCCTACAATAAGACCAAAGCCGCCTATCAACTGAAGCCCCACATACATCGAAATTAGGGTTGGCAATGGGTGAATCCCAATTCCTTTGGACATAACTTTGGGTTCAAGAAACTGCCTTACAACCATGATTATTATCCACATAGTCAATAGTTTTAGTCCTTCTCCGAAGGATCCCATAATAAAAAGCCCGATAGCCCAAGGTACGAACAGCATCCCTGTACCTACAATCGGGACAATATCAAGTAATCCCGCGAGGACTCCTAGGGTAACAGCGTAACGATTGCCCATAAGCAACAACCCGCCGATAGTCGCAAGGGAAGTCACAGAGACTAAAATAGCTTGAGATCGCACAAACCCTACTACAGCTGCTCCCAAATCCTCGCTAATCGCTTGAGCGCTGACACGGAAGCGACGAGGAAACAACTTAGAAATATACTGTTTAACATTTGGATAGCTTGAACTAATGAGTATTGTAGCAACAATAGACACCACAATAACGATAAATACACGGGGTAGGGCAGTTAAAACCGAAAGTAAAAATGAACTTGCTGATTTGGCCCAAGCTTGAAGCATCGATGCCAGGGTTTGTGTCGCACTAAACAAAGTATCCTGAACTTGAGGGTTAACCTCAACAAATCGTTCAGCGGTCTCAACTTGCTTTGATACAAGATCAACAAGATACCCATAGTTCGGCAAGCTTATAGCTAGTTCAGATAACTCTGTGTACAGACGGGCAACAATAATAAAAATGAAAAGACTTACTGCCGCGATGGCTAGTAATAGTGAAACGACTGCTGCATAAGGCCGGCGGATTCTTAAGGTACGCATCACTCCAACGAGGAGCGGTTCTAGTAAAAAAGCGATAATAATTGCAATAACGAAGGGCAAAAAGGCGCTAAATAATACACTTATTACATCACCAAAAACAGGTAAAAAGTCTTGAAAGAAATATGTAAAGACTTTCAAACTTACTAAGATACTTGTTACAATTGCTAGCCTATTGATATTTGTCCAGAGAGGGTGTTTTTGGATACTCAATGTTTTCACCTCATGATAGAAGGATTACTCCATAGTATACTAAGGGAAGGGCAAAGATAAGACTATCAAAGCGATCTAAAATACCGCCATGGCCTGGAATAATTTCCCCTGAATCTTTAACCCCCGCACTTCGCTTTAATGCTGATTCGAATAGATCTCCAATTTGGGCACTAATTCCAATAACAACTGCCAAAATAACATAGGTAAGCCAAGAAGATCCACCGATTAGATACCAGCATAGGATAGCTACCACGATACTCAAGAGTAATCCACCCACCGAACCTTCCACCGTTTTCTTAGGACTTACTTGTGGGGCTAGAAGGTGACGTCCAAATTGTCTCCCTATGAGATATGCGCCTGTATCCGTAGCCCATACCAAAAAAATTGTCACAAACGTCCACTCAAGTCCCCGTGGAAGTTCTCTAAGTAAATAAAGATGGGAAAGCAGGACAACGGCATAAATAACAGACAACAAATTATAGTTTACTTCCGAAAGGGGTGACTTAGGATAGGTTAGGGCAAGTCGTCCAAGGCAAATTACAACCCAAAAGAGAAGCGCCGTTACTATCCATTCTTCCCTACCAACGAATAAACTAGTCAACCAAACAGCAGTAGCCAGAGTAGTTTGGATATACCAAGCATGTACACCCATTTGAACGCCAATTTTCAAAAATTCCCGCAAGGCCAGCAATGTTAAAACAGCGACCAAGAAGGCTGTATAAGGTCCCCCTAAATAGATCAATCCCAGAAAGATTGGGGCACCGATCAATGCACTCATTGTTCTTCTAAACATTTACTACCTCAATCTGTATGTATTCCACCAAAACGGCGATCTCGTTTCTGATAGGTTTTAATCGCATCAATTAACGTTTTTTCTCCAAAATCAGGCCAAAGATCCTCTATAACAACAATTTCAGTGTATGCTAATTGCCACAGCAAAAAGTTGCTGAGTCTCATTTCCCCTGAGGTCCGAATCATTAAATCTGGATCCGGTAAGCCTCTGGTAAAGAGTGCATTACTAAATTGTTCTTCATCTATCGCTTCTATTTGCTGTTTCCCACTTAAAACATCTTTGCAAACTGTCCTTACAGCATTAATAATCTCGGATCGTCCGCCATAGTTTAACGCAAGGTTAAGAATAAGACCCGTGTTATTACTGGTTCGCTTAATAGAGTTCTCTAATTCACGCTGTGCCTCCCGAGGCAGGTCAACTATTCCCCCTATAGCACGGATCACCACATTGTTCTGATGGAGCTCTTGGAGTTCTTTTTTCAAGTATTCCGTGAGCAACGTCATGAGCACACCCACTTCATCTTTAGGCCTACTCCAATTTTCCGTCGAGAATGCATACACTGTGAGGACTTTAATTCCCAACGTGGAACAGGTTTTGACAACTTTCCTTAAAGCCTCTACTCCTGCCCTGTGTCCCATCGAGCGAGGAAGTGCACGCTTTTGAGCCCAACGCCCGTTTCCGTCCATAATAATGGCAATATGGCGAGGAAGGCGTTCAGGCGCAATCTGATCCAATAAATCCTCTTTATTTTGTCTCCAAGGTTTGAGCCACATTACTGATTGCACCCCCAACTCGATATACGTGGTTCGTGGTTCGTGGTTCGACATTTAAGAATGATATTAGGATAATGTACAGAACCCCATTTCGAACCACTGAAATCTATCAGACATCAGATATCTAATTCTCTAAATAATTGAACCTGACTTTTAACTACTTACAGAGGAATTCTTATTCGAACTTCGAACCACGAACCTCGAACTACGAGTAAGACCCCCTTGTAATTTAGGGGGTCAATGTCTGCCTTGGCGAATATTTTTCGTGCGCTAATACAACCTCTACCAGGTTATCGAACTCTCTAACTCGAACAACCCGGTAGTTTCCCCATGATTCTATATTACCATGAGGACGTGTGATTTGGAAAGCGCAAGGTTTACCCAAACCTACGATTTCCGGTTGAATCTTATTCCACTCTCGACCAAGCCAAGCCTTGATCATACTTCCATGATTTCGCTTTCCTTTGCTTCCATGACACGTTCGATTTCTTTTATCATTTTATCAGTCATTTTCTGTACGTCTTCTTGGGCACGTTTGACCTCATCCTCTGAAGCCTCGTGATCCTTTTCTAATTTCTTCAACTGATCGTTGACATCCCGACGTACGTTTCGAACTGCGACACGTGCATCTTCTGCCTTCTTTTTTACAGCCTTCACTAGTTCGACACGCCGTTCTGAGGTGAGCTGAGGAATCATGAGACGAATCACATTACCATCACTTGAAGGATTAAGCCCCAGATCGGATTTCATGATTGCCTTTTCAATGGCCGGAAGAACGGATCTGTCCCAAGGCTGAATCATCAGCATTCGGGCTTCCGGCGCAGACACATTCGCCAGTTGATTAATAGGGGTTGGAGTTCCATAATATTCAACCATGACCTTGTCTAAGACACTTGGATTGGCACGGCCCGCACGAATAGAGGTGTATTCTCTGCGTAAGGCATCAATACCCTTATGCATCCGCTCGTCCGCGTCATTAATCACTTCTGAAATCATTAAGTATCCCTCCCAACATATGTTCCAATTGACTCTCCCAGGACAACCCGGCGGATATTACCCTGTTTCGTAAGGTCAAACACTATAACCGGAATATTATTATCCATACAAAGTGAGGTGGCCGTGGAATCCATCACACCCAACCCTCGACTTAGGACATCCAAATAGCTTAAGCGCTCGAATCTCTTAGCATCAGGATTGATCATGGGATCTGAGTCGTATACTCCATCCACTCGTTTAGCCATCAAAATGACATCCGCTTCAATCTCTGCAGCTCTTAACGCAGCCGTAGTATCTGTTGAAAAGTAAGGATTGCCTGTTCCAGCAGCAAAGATTACGATACGCCCTTTTTCCATATGTCGGATAGCTCGACGGCGAATATAAGGTTCAGCGACCTGTCGCATTTCAATTGCTGACAAAACACGGGTATCTGATCCAGCTTTTTCTAAAGCATCCTGTAAGGCTAAGGCATTCATCACTGTTGCCAACATCCCCATATAATCTGCTTGAGCCCGATCCATGCCTTGTGCACTGCCTGTAATACCACGCCATAAGTTTCCCCCACCAACAACTAGGCTCACTTCAACTCCCATTTCAAGGATTTGTCCCACCTGCTCTGCAACGGAAACCAGCATATCATGTTGAAGGCCAAACCCTTGATTACCTGCAAGGGCTTCTCCACTTATCTTAAGGACAACTCGTTTATACCGTGGCTTTTCCATGGATTAACCTCCATCAATCTAATTATCCGATGACTACCAGCCGTAAGACCCCCATCTTCTATAAGTACGAAAGTATCCAGTGACGAAACCCGGGTTAGGGTTTCGCCCAAGCCGCCTGCTCCAAAGAAAAGCATAACGGCGCAGGTTGCTTTCGCCGAACCGCAAACTACACAGAACAACTTCGCGGTGAGGATGAGATAACGGCTGCTACGTCCCTGGATAAGTTCTTCTAAGCTTCAGCTGGAGTAAGTATTCCTTTTAGGCAAACTCCATCTGAAGCTAAGAATCACTTGATCCTAAATAGAAAACCTTTCACATTCCAAAAAGAGAACACCGGGGTGTTCTCTAGATGATGGCTAGGTCACTTATCGATTTAGTTCTTTCATAACTTCTGCAGCAAAATCATCCTGCCGTTTTTCGATACCTGCACCTAACTCATAACGAGTGAATCGACGAATCACAATACGTTCACCAATTTTAGCGGTCTTATCTAAGACGAGTTCGCTAATGCTCTTATCTGGATCTTTAACAAAGGCTTGTTCTAATAAACATACTTCTTTGTAGTACTTTTCAATTCTGCCCTCGACCATCTTTTCAATGATCTTTTCAGGTTTTCCTTCATTAAGGGCTTGAGCTTTCAAGATATCTCTCTCGTGTTGGAGCACATCAGCAGGAACCTCTTCCTTGCTTAAGTATTGTGGGTTTGCTGCAGCAATGTGCATACCAATATCACGAACTAGTGCTTTAAATTCATCTCCACGTGCAACAAAGTCGGTCTCGCAGTTTACTTCAAGCAATACGCCGATTCGTCCACCGCCATGAATATAGGACTCAATTGTTCCTTCCGCGGCAACACGAGCTCCTTTTTTTGCGGCAGCAGCTAATCCTTTCTCACGGAGAAAATCACAAGCTTTTTCCATTTCTCCACCACATTCTGTTAGGGCCTTTTTGCAATCCATCATGCCTGCCCCGGTCCGTTCTCTAAGCTCTTTTACTAGAGCCGCAGTTACCTCTGCCATTGTGTTAACCTCCTAATATCGATGCACGAAGCTCGAGGCGCGAGGCACGATATTAAATCTATGCTCGATGCTCAACATCAACGCGCACTATAGTTATGTGTTCTATGAAACCTTATAAGTATAAGAAAACCTCATCTGCGCTACGTTCCTTATGCAAACCATCCTTGCGAAACGAAGGCTTGTCATTCTGAACGCAGTGAAGAATCTATCCCGCTTTGTCCGGAAACTTTGGGTTAAAACGAAAGATTATTCTGTAAGTTAAACGGTCATGTAAAGGGAGTCTCAAAACTTAATGCGTCAGATATTATGAAATATGCGAGGTTCGAACTTCGAGCTTCGAACCTCGCACTTCGCTTACGCTTCGACTGCTTCTCCAGCTTCCTCTTCTTCTTCGTTCCCCTGTTGTCCCTCGATAATAGCATCAGCCATTTTTCCGGTTAATAACTTAACAGCACGAATGGCGTCATCATTAGCTGGAATAACAACATCGATTTCATCTGGGTCGCAGTTCGTATCGACTATTGCCACAATAGGAATATGCAAACGGCGTGCTTCCGCAACAGCAATGCGCTCTTTGCGTGGATCTACGATAAATAGAGCATCTGGGAGTTTCTTCATATTCTTAATACCACCCAGGAAGCGCTCCAGTTTTTCCATCTCATGACGCAGTGCCGAAACTTCTTTTTTAGTAAGAACTTCGAAAACACCTTCTGCCTCCATACGTTCCAAAACACGTAAACGATCAACTCGTTTTTGAATGGTTTGGAAGTTGGTCAGCATTCCGCCAAGCCAACGTTCGTTGACAAAGTACATACCGCAACGTGCAGCTTCATCTTTGACAGACTCTTGTGCTTGTTTCTTGGTACCTACAAACAGCATGGTACCCCCTTCAGTCGCAAGATTCCTAACAAAGTTGTAGGCCTCATCTACCTTTTTTACGGTCTTTTGTAAATCGATAATGTAGATCCCGTTGCGCTCAGTAAAAATATAGCGCGCCATCTTAGGATTCCACCGACGAGTTTGGTGTCCAAAGTGAACACCCGCTTCAAGCAATTGTTTCATAGAAATGACAGCCATTTGTAAATACCTACTTTCTTTTTGTTTGTTCCGCCGCAGGTTCATCTCAAAGTGCCCCTTGCCTCCCGACAAGGAACCGGCACCTTCATCCCACTGCGTGTGTCATTTAATCACACTGTTACTAGATTAGCATATTATTAGTAGCTTTGCAACGAAATCTACGCTTTTAAACTGCTGATAGAGTCCACTTAATTAGCATACCTTGAAAGATTTGAACGTATATCGTATTGCTCAATAAAAATCTCCAAATCACTCATAAGTTCGGGAAAGGGGAAATAGAATTCACTTACATAGTACAAATCCTCACTCGTCCGAATCTGAGCAATTTCCTGCCCTTTATCATCGAAATAAAAGGCAACCCGCCGAATATCCTTCGGTTCAAGAATCCGCTCACCCAGCAGCGAACGGAAGACAATTTGATTACCATTAATGATAATACGTTTGCTCTTGCCTACGACCCACAAGGTGATGATTCCAAGTCCTGAAATCACATAGATTCCTATGAGCACCCTTAGTTCCAGGGCTGGTAACTTGCTGAAAGCATGTATTCCTCCAACAATTAGAGGATATAGGATAAGAAAGATGAGGCCCGGAATTATTAGGGGGCTTAGTTGGTAAACATAATCATGTTCTTCCATCAAATACCTCCTACGGCCTATTTCATGTGTTTAGTCTGTTTCTCTAGTTCATCTAACAGGTAATCGTTTAGAACCCGAATATAAGTTCCTTTCATCCCTAAGGACTTTGACTCAATCACGCCGGCAGATTCAAATTTTCTGAGGGCATTAACGATCACGGAACGAGTAATCCCCACTCGATCAGCAATTTTGCTTGCAACTAAAAGTCCTTCTCCGCCGCCCAGCTCTGCGAAAATATGCTCAACTGCTTCAAGTTCGGAATACGACAAAGTCCCTACAGCAATTTGGACCGCTGCTTTTTTACGTGCTTCTTCTTCGGCACGTTCTGCTTTTACTCGCAAAATTTCCATCCCCACAACGGTTGCTCCATATTCGGCAAGTACAAGATCGTCCTCATTAAATTCTACATCATATTTAGCGAGCATAAGTGTCCCGACGCGTTCCCCTCCACCTAAGATTGGCACAGTTGTTGTCAGTTTATTAGTGAAACCACAGGCTTCATTACTATTAAAGATACAACCATTGGCAACTTGGGTTGTATTTGTGGTTGTTCCGGTAACTTTCATAAGCCCCTCGTTGTAACTTTCTGGAAAACGCTCGGAATGGATCACGATTTCTTCCATGATTCCACAGGCAAAGCCCTCCATAAAACTATACCCGAGGATCTTTCCTCGTCGTCCTACAATATAGCAGTTAGAAGTCACTGCTTGCCCGAGGACTTTTGCCATTTCCTCAAAATCAACTGGATTACCCGCAGCACGTTGTATTAACTTATTGATTGATCTCGTTTTTTCTAGTAATGATGCCATAATTTTGCATCCTCCTTTTAGTTACTATTTTTAAGATAGACATATCTTTTAAAACAACATTTGTTACAGAATATAGCGAGCTAAATCTTGGTTTCGAATAACATTTCCTAGACGATGCTCGACATATTCACGATTAATGGTCACCGTGTAATCATCCGGTAGTTCTGAGGCTTCAAAGGATAATTCTTCAAGTACTTTTTCCACAATTGTGTGGAGTCGACGGGCACCGATGTTTTCTGTACTGGAATTAACTTTGTAGGCGACTTCTGCCAATTCATCAATAGCATTCTCTGTAAATTCTACGTTTATCCCTTCAGTTCCCAATAAAGCACTGTACTGTTTAATGAGGGATGATTGAGGTTCTGTAAGTATACGTTTAAAATCCGCAACACTTAGGGACTCAAGTTCAACACGAATTGGAAATCTGCCCTGGAGTTCGGGGATCAGGTCCGATGGTTTACTGACATGGAACGCTCCAGCTGCAATAAATAGAATATGATCAGTTTTAACAGGACCATACTTGGTTACGATAGTAGATCCCTCAACAATTGGAAGGATGTCACGTTGGACGCCCCCTCTGGAGACATCTGCACCGCTAGAGTTTTCCCGTCCCGCGATTTTATCAATTTCATCCAAGAATACTATTCCTTCTTGTTCAGTTCTTCGAATTGCTTCCTGAACCGCTTCATCATGGTCTATTAAATTTTGAGCTTCTTCTTGGATCAAGATTTTTCGTGCTTCGCGTACTGTCACTTTTCTCTTTTTGTGTCGCTTGGGAAGCATCCCAGACATCATATCTTGAATATTTAGGCCCATCTCCATCATGTTATTGTTGCCCAGCATATCGGAAAGCGGCATGCTTTCTTCAACTGAAATGTCGATAACCTTTTCTTCAAGATCCCCGCGTTCTAAGTGTTCCCTTACAATTTTGCGTTCTTTTTCTATCTCTGGAGTTACTTGAGGTTCTTTTTCTTGATTTGCTGACTGCCCGAATAACATTTGAAAGGGGTTGTTTGATGAACTCTCAGTACGCTTTTCTGGAACAAGCAACTCAAGTAACCGTTTTTCGGCATTGATTGCTGCCTGAGCCTGAACCTGTTCCATCCGCTCGGCCTTGACCATCCGCAGGGATATTTCGACTAAATCACGAATGATGGATTCCACATCCCGGCCTACATAACCAACTTCTGTAAACTTAGTTGCTTCGATCTTGATAAACGGGGCTTTTACCAGCTTTGCCAGACGCCGTGCTATCTCTGTCTTACCAACACCCGTTGGACCTATCATCAAGATGTTTTTAGGTATAACCTCTTCTTGCAACTGCTCTGACAAACAAGAACGTCGGTAACGATTACGTAAAGCAACGGCAACAGCCTTTTTAGCTGTATTTTGTCCAATTATATACCGATCCAATTCATGGACAATTTCACGCGGAGTCAAGTGATCCATAGTCACACCCCCTTATAACTCTTCGACAATAATTTGTTCATTAGTATATACACATATTGAGGCAGCAACCAGCATGGCTTCTTGGACAATTTCCCTTGTTGGTAAATCTGAATGCTTCGCCAAGGCGCGAGCGGCTGCTAATGCATAGTTCCCCCCGGATCCAATGGCCGCAATACCATCATCCGGTTCGATCACTTCACCTGAACCACTTACGATCAAAAGGTTTTTCGCGTCAGCAACTAGAAGTAACGCTTCGAGATTCCTTAACATTTTGTCTGTTCGCCATTCTTTGGCCAATTCTACGGCTGAACGCTGAAGATTTCCATGGTATTCTTCGAGTTTTTGCTCAAACTTATCAAATAGAGTAAACGCATCCGCAACGGATCCGGCAAACCCTGCAATGACTTTTCCATGAAATAAACGACGAACTTTGCGGGCCGTATGTTTCATAATAGTCGCCTGACCCATTGTTACTTGACCGTCACCCGCGATAGCTACGTGTTCTCCTTTTTTCACAGCGACAATAGTTGTTGCATGAAACATCATCGAACCCCCTTTGATTTAAGTTTACTAGGGCCATTTCGGCATGTCAAGTTGAATTGTAGGTAATTTACATTTTTTTGTGAAAATTTATGGTAACTCCTCCTTGTTAACTACTTTTGCACGAGGATGAGCCAGGGTAAAGACTTCTTTTAGTCGTTCACGGGTTAAATGCGTGTAGATTTGAGTGGAGGAAAGTTTCTTGTGTCCCAATAACTCTTGAACACTTCTTAAGTCCGCTCCCCCGTCTAATAAATGAGTAGCAAAGGAATGACGCAGCATATGTGGATTTACATGTTGTTCCAAACTAATCTTACCGACAAGTTTGTCTAGGATTCTGCGGACAGATCGTTCAGATAACCGAGTTCCTTGATAATTAAGCAAAAGAGCTTGATGTTGATCTACACGTCTTGTTAGGTAGGTTTTGATGGCTCGGATAGCATAGTTTGTTACCGGAATTACCCGCTCTTTACTTCCCTTCCCAAGAACTCGAATCAACCCGCTGTCTAAATCAATAGACTCTCGATTTAAGCCGACTAATTCACTAACCCTTAGGCCTGAGCCATAAAGAAGCTCTAGAATGACTCTATCTCTGCAGCCTAATATATCCTTATCGTCTGGAGCACTAAGCAGCCCCTCAACCTGATCTTGATAAAGAAAATGCGGAAGTTTGCGCCCTAGCTTTGGACTGGCCACCCGCTGAACAGGATTATTTAGCAGGATATCTTTATGGCATAAGAACTTGAAAAACGAGCGCAGTGCAGCCAGCTTACGGGCCATACTTTTTCTCGCTAATCCATGGTCTGACAGAACACCTAGAAAACTACGAACAATATATATATCAATCTGGTCTACTGTCAGTGTTTCTGGCTCTTGATTAAGTTCTGATGAAGCAAATCTAAAAAACTGATTAAGGTCGGTTTGATAGGCAATTAACGTATAGTCTGAACGATTTTGGGAAGATTGATGGCCCACAAATAAACTTAACGCTTCATCAACGAGCATAGTTACCTCCCTATATCCTCTCGCGCACAGAACTCCTTCAAACTTGCTAAAGCCCTTTCCGAAATTTTAGTATTCTTTTCACGCTTGTCCCGTATACGCTGATCCAAAGGGGGCAATAGCCCAAAGTTAATATTCATTGGCTGGAAACTTTGACTAGGGGATCCCTCTAAATGGCGTGCTAGTCCACCTAAGGTCGTTTCAGGCGGAAATACTAAGGTATCCATCTGATTAAGCCTTCGCCAAGCATTAAGGCCTGCTAGAAAGCCGCTGGCAGCAGATTCTACATATCCTTCGACTCCAGTCATTTGACCGGCAAAGAAAAGGCCTGGTTTAGAACGCAGACTAAAATCCGCGTTTAGCACTTTCGGGGCATTGAGGAAGGTATTGCGGTGCATGACGCCATAACGTACGAACTCAGCCTGCTCAAGACCCGGTATTAATGAGAACACACGCTTTTGTTCTCCCCATTTTAAATGAGTTTGAAACCCTACTATATTAAACAAGGTTCCAGCTTGATTTTCTTTACGAAGCTGTACAACAGCATAAGACCTAATGCCCGTTCTTGGATCAACCAAACCTACCGGCTTCAGTGGACCAAAGGTCAGTGTCTGGGGTCCACGCTTGGCCATCACTTCCACAGGGAGGCAGCCTTCAAAGACCTTACCTTGTTCAAATCCCTGGACTTCAGCCATCTCTGCCTCTACTAATGCTTTGTGAAAGGAGTCGTACTCTTCCCTAGACATCGGACAATTTAAGTAATCCGCTTCTCCTTTATCATATCGCGAAGCCCAAAAAGCTTTGTCTAAATCGATGGATTCCAGAGTAACGATGGGAGCTGCCGCATCGTAGAAGGATAAAGCCTGTTCACCAGTCAGCTTCAGTATATCAGTTGCTAAATCATCTGAGGTCAAGGGCCCGCTGGCAACGACAGTTATTCCTGTCTGGGGAACCCTTCGCACTTCCTCACGATGAATACAAACGTTAGGATGTTCCGCTAGCCGGTTTGTAATTTCACTCGAAAACAGTTCCCGATCGACAGCTAAAGCACCGCCAGCGGGAACCGCGTTATGATCCGCCGCACTCATAATCAAGGACCCTAAGCGGCGCATTTCTTCTTTTAATAACCCTACGGCATTTTCTACAGCAGCTCCCCGAAGGGAATTGCTGCAGACTAGTTCTGCAAATAGATCCGTTTGATGAGCAGGGGTCGTTTTGGTCGGACGCATTTCAAAGAGATCCACCTTGACACCACGTTCGGCCAGCTGCCAAGCAGCCTCCGACCCTGCGAGACCTGCGCCGATCACAGTTATAGACTGTTCCATGTGTTTATTCGCTCCTATACCTTCTTCAATTGGTTTCTTCAAGCACGATTGTATGCCGACATTCTGGGTTAGTGCAAACATGCTTCTTTTGCCGTTTTGTTGATTTAATGACCATCAAATGCTGGCACTCTGGGCAAGGGTCAGGGGCAGGCATTTCCCACGATACAAAATCACAGTCCGGATAGCCAAGGCATCCATAAAACTTTCGTCCTTTCTTGGAGCGACGAACTACAAGAGGTTTAGTACAGGTTGGGCAATTTGCACCCACTTCTTCAAAGAGTGGCTTGGTATTTCGACACTCAGGAAAACCTGGACACGCTAAGAATTTGCCGTAGCGACCCATCTTGATCACCATATTTCGGCCACAATTCTCACAAATCTCTTCTGAGACTTGATCTTCTATCTTCACCTTTCCAATCTTCTCTTCGGCCTCAGCCAAGGCCACGGAAAAGGGGGTGTAGTATTCTTCTATCACAGCTTTCCAAGGCGCTTTTCCTTCTTCGATTAGATCCAGCTTCTCTTCCAAATTAGCTGTGAACTCCAAATTTAGAATATCCGGAAAATGTTCCTTTAATAAGGTTATTACGATATCTCCAAGTTCCGTAATAATGAGCTGTTTCTCATCTTTAACAACATAGCCCCTGGTTTGAATAGTCTCAATGGTTGGAGCATAAGTACTCGGTCTACCGATTCCTTCCTCTTCCATCTTGCGCACGAGAGAGGCTTCTGTATAACGCGGTGGTGGTTCGGTAAAATGCTGTTTCTCTTGAAGTTTAATCAGGTTTAGCTTCTCTCCAGGTGAAACTGAAAGTGTTAAAGAATTTTGTTCCTCCTCATCTGTCTCAACCTCATCTTTTCCTTCCTCATAGATCGCTAGAAATCCAGGAAAACGGACCTTCGATGCATTGGCACGAAACAAGTATTCTTCCACAAGTGTTTCCACCGTCAAGGTATCTACCAAGGCCACACTCATCTGACTTGCCATAAAGCGCTCCCAGATCAAGCGGTATAATCGCAATTGATCCCGGGACAAAATCCCTTTCAAAAAATCTGGAGTGCGCAAAGGCAGAGTGGGACGAATCGCTTCATGGGCTTCTTGTGCCCGCCCCTTATTGGTAAATTGACGCGGTTCTGGAGGATAATAATCGTTCCCATAATTGGTGAGAATCCATTGCTTAGCCTCCTCTTGCGCAACTTCAGCAATCTTAACAGAGTCTGTACGCATGTATGTAATTAAACCAACCGTACCTTCTTTGCCCAGGTCAAGACCCTCATACAATTGCTGAGCTAACATCATTGTACGCTTTGGGGAAAAACTCAGCTTTCGATGAGCTTCCTGCTGTAGACTGCTTGTTGTAAAGGGTGGCGCCGGAAGTCGTTTCTTTTCTTTGGTTCGAACATCGGAAACTTGAAATTCCTTCCCCGTTAAATCCGCTAAAATCGTCTCCATTTCAGCTTTGCTGGAGATGGAGATCTTTTTCCCTGACTTCTTTAACAGCTTCGCTTGAAACTTTCCTCCAGCTGATTGGAGACTAGCCATCAAACTCCAGTATTCTTCCGATACAAAGGCACGAATTTCTTCTTCTCGATCATCCACTAAACGGACCGCCACAGATTGTACACGCCCGGCACTTAAGCCTTTTTTGATCTTCCGCCAAAGCAAAGGGCTTAGTTGGTAGCCCACTAAGCGATCAAATACTCTACGGGCTTGTTGAGCGTCCACTCGATCTTGGTCTATCTGCCGGGAATGCTTTATCGCGTTTTGTATGGCTTGTTTCGTAATCTCATGGAACTCAATCCGATTTTTGTCCCCTTTGTTAAGTCCTAACAGATGTGAAAGATGCCAAGCAATAGCTTCTCCCTCACGGTCAGGGTCAGACGCTAAGAAGACCTTATCCGCTCCTTTAGCGGCTGCACGAAGTTCTTTAATCAGGTCTCCCCGTCCGCGTATAGCGATATATTTTGGTTCAAAGTCGTTTTCTAAGTCCACACCCAACTGGCTTTTCGGTAAATCACGCAAATGCCCCATGGAGGCTTTAACAGTATAACGACTGCCTAAAAATTTGCTGATGGATTTTGCCTTGGCAGGGGACTCCACAATAACAAGCGTTTTTGACATTATTTCACCTCAATAAACTACTCGAGGTTCGAAGCGCGGTGCGCCAGGATCGAACTCGATGGTTTTCTTTACAGAAAACAATTATTATTTTTCACTCCATATACTTTAACTTATATCCAGATTCGTTTAATCTCAGTACTATGGTTAACAATTGGTAAAACTAAGCCCTATCTTAACGCCTTTTTCGTAGTATGTCTAGCGTTCTCGTGCTAATACATAGTGTTGACCTGTCAATTGTATGACTTTTCCGGCTAGTTGGAGCTCTAATAAGCCCAGCGAAACGGCTGATACTGGAAGATTTGAGTTTATTGTAATTTTGTCAATATGTAAAGGAACATCACTTAACAAACCTAGGATAATGTCATAGTCTTTTACACCATTAGAACTCTCAATGTCACTTGCTAAAGCTTCTTTGCGCAACGAAATATGTCCCACATAGTTGGACCATGCAGGTAATTCCTTGCAAATATCGTCGATTCCTTCCACAATCTTTGCTCCTTGGCGCAGCAAATTATGAGACCCTTTACTAACCTCGCTAAAAATCGGTCCTGGAACAGCAAATACTTCTCGCCCTTGTTCTAAGGCAAAATCAACTGTAATCAAAGCTCCACTTCGTTCTGCTGCTTCCACGACCACAACCCCACGAGAACACCCGCTGATCAATCGATTACGTGCTGGAAAATGCGCTGCATTCGGTGGAGAGCCTGGGGCAAATTCAGAAATCAAGGCGCCCCTTTCTATAATAGTTTCAGCCAGTCTCTGATTTTCTCGTGGATATATTTGATCAAGCCCGCATCCCAGGAAAGCCCACGTAACCCCTCCAGCATCAATTGCTCCTTGATGGGCTGCCGTATCAATTCCTCGAGCAAGACCGCTGGTAATAACAATTCCTTTTGCTGCAGCGTCTCGGGCAAGCATCTTAGCGACTGCTTTACCATAAGCTGTCGCTTTCCGTGAGCCCACAATCGCTAGTGCCTGAATATTCCCTTTTAATTGCCCACGATAATAAAGAAGTGGTGGAGCATCGGATAACTCTGCTAGTAAGTGGGGATAATCGATCTCCTCCGGGGTTATAATTTGGATCCCTTGTTTTATTAACCTTTCTGCAATTCTCTCGGGATCAATTGACTGTCTTGCCGTTATTAGCTCCTTAATCCAACGTTCCTGATAAGGAATTTCAAGATATTTACTTGCTGGAGCCTCCCAGGCTTTAAGAGCACTACCAAAATAAGCTATAAGCAAACGTAATCTCTGACTTCCTACCTTCGAAATTGTTCGAAATGCCGCTCGAATTATCTTTTCCTGTTCTATACCCATGCTAGTGACCCTCCTTAGCCCTCCTTTTCGGGACAAATGGGTCCTTCTCCTGCGCAGAATATTGTCGCTTCTTAAGAGTTTATGCAAAGTAATGTAATTATCTAGGCAGAATCATTGTTATTAAACATGACGCTTTGGGCAGAATAGGTGCTACGCTTCCTTCGCACGACGGGTTGTCCGTTTACGCGGAGTTAACGTAGACTTCGGTTTGACTACTGGTTTATCTTCGAGAATGGTTGTTTTCTCAGTGTCTGACGTTTGGACTTTGTCTGCTCTCTTGACAGATTCTCCAGCTTCTGCGACCTCAACTGGCTTATCTGCTCTAATTCGTTTTACAGATTTGATTGATTTACTTGATCCATCCTCTTTACCGTCCATTAATTGTCCTTTTTCGTTTTCTGTCAAGGCAATACTAGCACGCAATGCTTCCATAAGATCCACTACTTTTCCACCTTTGACGGGGGTTTCCACTTGATAGGTTTCTCCTGCTACTTTGCTTTCTATTAACTGGGCCATATGTTCACGTAATTCATCGTGATATTTTTCAGGTTCAAAGGGGCGAGCTAAATTTTCAATTAATTGTCGAGCCATGGTCAATTCTGCCTCTGTTGGAACTAGATGATCCCAAACCACATCCATATGGCGGATTTCCTTTGGGTAATACATAGTTTCCATTACTAAACCTTTTTCAAAAACACGCAGACAAGCCAAGTGCTGTTTCGAACGCATTGTAACTCGTGCTAAGGCGACTTTACCACTCTCTTCCATAGACTGACAAAGCAATCGATAGGCTTTCATGGCAGTTTCTTCTGGAGATAAATAATAGGACTTTTGATAATAAATCGGATCAATATCCGTTAAATTTATAAAATCAAGAATATCAATGGAACGGCTCATTGGTTGTTCTAATGAAGCTAGATCGTCCTCACTTAAAACAACATATCGATCTTTTTCATACTCAAATCCCTTTACTAAATCATTAGTGCCAACCTCTAAATCGCAAGTAGGACATTTTTTGATTGATCGAATACGATTCTTGCAGTCTTTATGAAGATAATTAAACTTAAATTCCTGTGTTTCTGTGGCCGCATGCATTTTAACAGGAACATTAACTAAGCCGAAACTAATGGAGCCTTTCCATAACGTATGCATATTACATTCCTCCTCGACTTTAGTGTGATCAGCAAAGGATGTATTAATGCAACCTAACTTGAAAAAGCAGAGCCTTGATAATTTGGTTGATACGTTCAAAAAAGGAGCTGTCTCAAAATGATGTCTGAGGACATTCGTGAAAAGGCAGCTCCTTTTCACTTTCGAGAACAAATGAGAGAGTAAAATCCGCACTAGACATTGCAGATTTTACTCTCTCGCTTGTTTTTAGGGACACCAAAAAGAGGTCCTTGTAATTGCTCCCAAAATACTCGTTTTTAAGGAACATACTGATTCAAGAAACCTTCATTTCATGTAATAAACTACCACATCGATCGTTTTGTATTTTATTATGCAACTTATTGATGTTATAACCAAAGCTCAGCAGTAAAAATTCAGTCTCAACATTCTTTTTGCCACGCATTACAAATCTACGGAAACCATGATCTTCCTTTAAAACCCCGAACGCGCCTTCGACTTGGATGGAGCGATTCATTCTTAGTAAAATACCTTCGGGCGTTGTAATGTTATGTAATGATTCAGCTCGTTTTTCCAAAAATAGTTTTGAGGCTGATAGTTTCTTATTACCCACCGCTTTGGTACATTGCTTCTTTAAAGAACAACCTTCGCAACTTTCACATTCATAGAGGGTTATATCGGATTTATAGCCGCTTTTAGAGGTTCTTGTCGTTTTTCCGACAGCCACTAGTTTTTTATGATTGACACATAGATATTCGTCTTTTTCCGCATTATAGGTCATGTTTTCTCGTTTGCCTATAATTTTGCTAAAACTTCGTTTTTTCATAGATTCATACGTCTGTGGCTTGATGAAGGGCTTTTGGTTTTGTTTCTCAAGATAGACATAGTTTTGTTCGCCTTCATACCCTGCATCGGCAACGACATTGCAATAGCTTTGGGGTAGGTTTGTTTTAAGTTTATCCAAAAAAGGGATTAACGTCAGTTGATCAGAGCGCTCACTTGATACATCAATTCCTACAATATATTCGCCTTCCACTCCGATCTGGACATTGTACCCTGGCTTTAGCTGAGAATTCCTCATATGATCTTCCTTCATGTGCATGAAGGTGGCATCCTTGTCGGTCTTTGAAAAGCTATTTCTACCTGCAAAGGTTTTATTGTATTGGTCATATTTCGTTTGTTTTTCTAAGAAGTCTACTAGGGTTTCTATTGCCTTCTGTAGCTTGGTTTTGCGTTTACCTTTTCCAGAAACAAACTTAATCTTTTCAGATTGCTGCTTCTCCTTCAAAAAATCCACAGCTTTTTGCAGGGTTTCTACCGTAATTGGCGATTCGCTTAAGGGAAGGCCGGCGTCGAACTCTTGATTAAGTTCTACCAGTAACCCCTTGGCCTTTTCCTGCAGTTTTAGTTCATTTTTGACGGTGGTTTTTTTCCAAACGAAGGTATATTTATTGGCATAAGCCTCAATTTTTGTTCCGTCTATAAAGATCGTTTTATATTGGATTTCTCCCAGATTACTGAGTTTAACAACCAATTGATTAAAAAGCTCTTCCACTATTCCTGAAAGTCTTCCATTGCGAAAACGGGCTATGGTATTATGGTCGGGTACTTTCTGCCCTTGAAGTAACCACATGAAGTTAATGTCTCTCCTACAAGCTTCCTCGATTTTTCGGCTTGTGTAAAGATTGTTCATGTAGGCATAGACTAATACTCGGAACAATGTTTTAGGTGTGACTACCGGATTTCTTCCCTTGGAAGAGTACGCCATGCTTAGATTTTTGTAATCTAAGTCCTCCGTTATATGGCTTAGCAGCCTTACCGAGTCATCTCCAGGTATTAAAGCTTCCATGCCCAGTGGAAGTATGAGTTGATATACTCCGCAATTTTCGGTATAATTTTTAGGTATAGTTTGTTTGTTTTGCAGCATAACTAATTATACCTTGAAGGCGGGTCTTTTGACTCGTCTTTTCGCGTTTTATAAAGAAAGAAGGCGCCTCAAAATAGAAATTAAATTTCTATTTTGAGACAGCCCCTTT